>Ga0194112_10000729_pt1 | contig 48048 bp, 50 predicted proteins | sample TA2MahC400mmetaG_FD_146191 | JGI IMG/M metagenome (GOLD analysis project Ga0194112, IMG submission 146191) | Freshwater microbial communities from Lake Tanganyika, Tanzania - TA2015016 Mahale Deep Cast 400m | ecosystem: Environmental > Aquatic > Freshwater > Lake | place: Tanzania: Lake... | reverse complement strand
GAGGAAATATATGGTGAATGGTCATCCACTCTTTGTGACCATCTTTATTCTGGGTGCAATCGTTTTTTTCACTGGCCTTATTTTAAGACTATTTATTTATTGGCGTGGTCAATGGGATTTGTGGGCCTTTCTAAAAGGAGTATTTTTAACCCTCTTCAGCGTAAAGATTCTGAATATCATAAAGGTATTCTTTTTAGACGGTATCCTTCAGAGAAGGCTTTTCGGACAGGATCAATTGAGATGGTTGATGAAGGTCTTGATTATGATTGGTTACCCAGGGATTCTCATCGCAGGCCATCTGAAAGTGGAGACGATGGATCAATTTGCGAGGTTTCCGCATGTGATCAAGTTTTTTTATGCACCTTTTTGTGACTTTTATTTCTTCCGCGATGTGTCCAGTCCGTCTTTGGGCCTTATCGATGCCCTTTTTGCGATTTCTTTTGACCTCTTTGGAGCCATGATATTGATGGGAGAGCTGATCGCCATCTACCGGAGATTCGTGGCAAAGGCTGTAATTTTTAAGACATCAGTTGGAGATATCGTTGCAGTTAACCTTTTAGGGGGGTGGTTCATCCTCCGGTTTTTCTGTGAGACGACGAGCATTCTAACCTATTCACTTCCGGACTCTGTGGCCCAATATTGGTTCTTATCCTTTACTCTGAGTAAGATCGTTTCCCCACTGGGCCTACCGTGGGCCTCTCTCAATTATCCACTTTGGTCTTTGTCTGGATTTTTCTTAGCAACTCTTGTCGGCTTTATCCCGTATAATAAAAAACTTTGGCATATCATTACGATACCAGTAGTCATGTTCATCAATTTAATGCCCAAAGAGGCATTTAAGCCTGGAGCAAAAAAGACTCCAATTCCTCTTTCTATTAAGGAGCTCATTGCCCTTGATTCCTGTGTAAAATGTGGGAGCTGTGTAGATGTCTGTCCCGTATATGAACAAACACAACAGTTAGAGACTACAATGGGAGGAATTTTTACTAACATCAAATCGTTCATAAGGAATGCATACGGTTTGCCAGGGATTTTTTACGGGTTCACAAAGACCAAGGATGTGCCAAAAGAGTATTCCGAACATCCCTACCTATGCACCTTATGCGGAAGGTGTACGATTGTATGCCCTGCTTTTATTGATACAAAGGAATTGAGGATAGCGGCGCGGGGATTCATGGTGGAGAAAGGGAAGTACCCTCATATAATTGACCAGTTAGCGGAGACTTTGAACAAATTCTATAACATTCTCGGTGAGCCAAACGAAGACCGGCCGATGTGGGTTCAAGCCTTAGAGGATTTACCCGAGCATATGTTTCAGAGGGAAAGGGCGAAGACGGTTTATTTTGTTGGTTGTGTGGCCTCTTATTTCCCAATGACCAAGAGGATCCCTCAATCCTTTGTTCAAATTTTAAATAAAGCCGGCGTGGATTTTACGATTCTTGGAGGGGAAGAATGGTGCTGTGGTTTCCCCCTGATCGCCGCAGGGATGGAAAAGAAGGCTGAAGCTTTGATCCAACACAATTTGGAAAAAGTGAAAGAGAAGGGCGCGGAAAGGATTATCTTTGCCTGTCCTTCTTGTTACCATATCTGGATGGAACAATGTAAGGCAGATATCGAAATCTTTCATTCTACACAATTCATTAAAAAGTTGATCGACGAGGGCAAGGTCAGCTTTAAAGAGAGAAAAATGAAGGTGACCTATCATGATCCCTGTGACCTGGGGAGGACAAGCGGAATTTATGAAGCACCGCGGGAAATCCTAAAGGCAATCCCGGGCGTCGAGTTGGTTGAGATGGAAGGAAATAAAGAGCAGTGTAAGTGTTGTGGAGGAGGGGGTGATCTTGAGATGTTGCGTCCGGACCTTTCCGCAGCACTGGCTCAGGCGAAGATCGAGGAGATCAAGGCCACAGGAGCAGATATGGTGGTAACTGCCTGTCAGCAGTGTATTCGTACTATCTTGACCACAGCCCGAAGAAAAAAGATTCCCATTACCGTAATGGATATCACAGAATTTGTTCTAAAAAATATGGATGGGGGCTAAAGGCGACACGTTTAAATAAAAACTAAATTGAGCGGTTCTCTATCCTAAAGAAAAAAGATCGTCATTCCCGCGGAAGCGGGAATCCAGAACTCGTCCCTGCGAAAGCAGGGAACCATTAAGAACTGGATTCCTGTTTTCACAGGAATGACAGGTTGTTAATTCATCTATTGGATGATATTTCATGTTCTCTGAAGGCATTTGATTCGCTACACGTTAAAGGTTTTTGTATAAAAAATCGCTCAATTTAAATAAAATCAAATAGGTGAAGTTAAGCGGAATGTATGCAAAAGGTTTCGGTTAGAATTGGGTGGGAAACCTTAGGCACCAATAGATAGATCAGCAATGAAAAATAATAAAAGGGAGTGTTTGCTAATTCCTAAGCGAAAAAAAAGCTTGACTTTTTATAAAATTATGGGGTAATAAATAGATATGAAATCGAAATGGATTTGGGTCATTTTTTTTGCTTTATGGGTCGCTGTATCGGCCCTTCCAGCCAATGCAAAGGGAATTGGTTTACCATCCCAATTTTGGGCTTATGGGGGAAAATTATTTAAAGGAGTTCAAGATTCTGAATTCATCAATTATGATATCGCCTTGCGGAACTATCTCGTCAAACGGATTCAAAAGCGATTTCGTATTTCACTCGATCCGAAAAATTATTCCGGATTTGACCTCCTTGAGATTGAAGCCCTCCTCAAATATAAAAAGTCGGATGAACCTATCGATCTCTTTTTAAAAATGTTCCCCAAAACCCCTTAATTTCACATTAATCCTTAGATAGAAGTTTTTTCCATTAGGCTGTTTTTTTCTGAGTCTCAGCCTTGGCCTTTACGATTGCCTCATCCTCCTTTTTCACATCCTCTAAGGTCTTTGGCTTCACCCTCTCAGGTATCGGCTCTAATCCATACTTCCACTTCAAAAACTCAATCCCCGTCTTGGGATAAAGGGCATAAATAAGAATGTCACAAAGGTCTTTCGCCAAACCCTTTGTCTCCTCTTTTGCCTTCTCCAACTCCGGCTCAATCAAATCCGCAGGCCGACACGTTATTGGTTCCTTCCCCTTCTTATAACCTTTTAGGACCAACTTCTTTATTTCATCCGATATCGGAACAGGGGGCCTTCCATAAAGACCATATACATAATCCTGTGTCTCCATCGTTACCATCTTATAACGACCGAAAAGGACATTGAGTACCGCCTGTACTCCCACAATCTGAGAAGTCGGAGTCACAAGAGGAGGGTAACCCAGATCCTTTCGAGTTTGAGGAAGTTCAGCATAGACCTCATCGATCCGATGAATCGCTTTCTGCTGTTTGAGCTGACTCACCATATTTGAGATCATCCCTCCAGGGATCTGATGCCTCAGCACATTCGTATCAATCACGGCCATCTTCGTCGTATCCAAAAAGTCTCGATATTTCGGCGCGATCGCTTCCAGGTACTCTCCCAACTTCAAAAGCTTGGAGATATCCAAACCCGAATCCCAGGGGGTTCCTTCCAATGCCACCACAATCGGCTCCACTGCAGGCTGAGATGATCTTAAGGCAAAAGGAGCCAGAGCCGTATCAATCACATCCACGCCAGCCTCAATCGCCTTCAGATAGGTCATCGATGCCATTCCACTTGTATAATGGGTATGAAGCTGAATGGGAATCTTTATGGTCTTCTTTAAAGCTTTCACCAACTCATAGGCATCGTAAGGAGCAAGCAAACCTGCCATATCCTTGATACAGAGAGAATCTGACCCCATATTCTCCAAAATCTTCGCCTTTTCAAGATAATAATTCTGATTGTAAACCGGGCCCCCCATCCTCCTCTCCGTCAACGAGTAACAGATCGTCCCCTGTATATGCTTCCCCATCCTCTTAATCACCTTGAAGGGCGCCTCAAAATTTCGCTCATCGTTGACCGCATCAAAACAACGAAAGATGTCTATTCCCACCTCAGCCGATTTCTCAACAAATGCCTCCACCAGATCATCAGGATGATTCCGATAGGCCACTAAATTCTGACCCCGAAGGAGCATTTGAAAAGGGGTCTTGGGCATTAGTTTCTTTAATACCCTTACTCTCTCCCAGGGATCTTCCCCCAAGAATCGATGGGCTACATCAAAAGTAGCTCCACCCCACATCTCTACAGAATGGAATCCCACCTGATCTAACTCTTCGGCAATCGGGACCATATCCTCTGTCCTCATCCGGGTAGCTAAACTCGACTGATGCCCATCCCGAAAAGTCGTATCGGTAATATGAATCGGTTTCTTCGGTATCTTCTCCATCCCTTCCATATTCACTCCCCCTTGCGAAAAATTTCTTAAGATAGATTGTTTTTATGACCCCTTGCGACGAAATCTATAAATCTGTTAACATATTCCAGATAAATTTTCAAATAGAAACTTAGAGATTCTATTACAAACCAATTTTTCTTGACAAAAAAAAATTTTTTTATATATTTAATTCCTTAAATTTATTACTTAAGAATGGAAATAAGATGCTGATCTTGAAATTGGATGAAATTCCAGATGAGGGATTGAACCTGAAATGGACGGAGGAGCGTGCCTCCCTGTTGGCCTATTTAGAAAAACTTTCAAAAATTGACTTCGAATTTGAAACTCCACTCGAATCTGATGTAAAAATAAGGAAAGCCGGTCAGTCAATCCTCATCAAGGGAAAGGTCAAAACCGTCCTTCGATTCCAGTGCGTGAGATGTTTAAAAGAATTTTCTCATCCCTTTTCTTCAAACTTCGAGCTTACCCTCCATCCTTTAAGGGAGGATTCTTTTAAGGATGAAGTTGAGTTGTCTGAGAAGGATATGGAAACGAGTTTCTTTGAAAGTGGGGAAATTCATCTTTCCGAGATTGCCTGTGAGCAGATTTTTTTAGAGATCCCCTTCAAACCCCTTTGTCATGAGGCGTGTAAAGGGCTTTGTCCGAATTGTGGAAAAGATCTTAATATTTCATCCTGCGATTGTCCAAGGGAGGAATTTGAATCACGTTTCTCCTCTCTTCAGAAATTGAAGTTTGATTAATAAAAGTGAGTTTAGAAATTGAAAATGAAGAATTTAGAGTTTAGAATTGATAACTAAGAATTTAATTTACAATCCTTAACTCATAATTCATAACTCTTAACTCACGAATTAGAAAGAAAGGAAGTTTTAGAATGGGAGTTCCAAAACGGAGACATTCACCCTCAAGAAGAGATAAGCGCCGGGCCCATGACCGATTGAGTCCTCCTGCCGTTTCACTTTGTCCTCAATGTCATGAACCATTCATGCCTCACCATATCTGTCCCCATTGTGGTTATTACAAGGGGAAGGAGATCATCCCGGTTGAAGAGGAGAAATGAGTGGTTAGAATGATTTGAAAGGGAAGTATGAGATGAAAATTGCCGTCGATGCCATGGGAGGGGATTTCGCCCCTCAGGCCATTGTAGAAGGTGCCTACTTAGCTTCAAAAAAGCATGGAGTGAAGGTCGTCTTAGTAGGGGATGAGGATCAAGTAAGCAAGGAGCTATCCAAGTACCCTACTTCTAAACTGTCTATTTATATTCATCACGCTCCCCACGTAGTAGCCATGCATGACTCTCCTTCCATTGTCCTGCGGAGAATGAAAGAGACCTCTATCAAGGTTGCTCTTGATTTGGCAAAAGAAGGCCATGTAAGCGGCGTAGTCTCCGCGGGAAATTCGGGAGCGGCAATGGCTCTGGCGATGTATGTCTTCAAGAAATTGGAAGGAGTGGATCGACCTGCTATCGCTACTATTCACCCATCGATGCAAGGCTCCACTGTGCTTATCGATTCCGGTGGCAATGTGGATTGCAAACCCTTCCACCTCATTCAATTTGCCATTATGGGAGATGCCTACGCCAAATATATCTTAGGTAAGGAAGAACCACGAATAGGTGTGTTGAGCAATGGAGAGGAGGAGGGAAAGGGAAATGAATTGACACGGGAGGCACACGAAATTTTATCGGCGACCGATATCAACTACATTGGTTATGTAGAAGGCAGGGATCTAAATAGTGGGGAGGTCGATGTCATCGTATGTGACGGTTTCGTAGGAAATGTGGCTTTGAAAATCAGCGAAGGGCTGTGGGAAACCATTCATTCTATTCTCAAGTGGGAGGCGAAGGATAATATCAGGGCAAAGGTAGCCTATTTCTTAATGAGGCGAGCGATCCGTCGTTTGGAAAAAAGATTGGATTACTCTGAATATGGAGGGGCGCCCCTGCTCGGGATTGATGGAAATTGCGTCATCAGTCACGGCGCCTCCAATGCCAAAGCTATTATGAATGCTATACTTTTAGCTGCAAGCCTGGCAAAAAATAGACTTAATGAACATCTGACTGAGGAATTTAAAGAGAAACAAGACCTGCTTCGCCTGGGGCAAAAGAAGCAAGAGAAGATAAAAGAACGGGTTGAGAAGATTCGTTAATCTCAAATTGGATAAGTAGGGAGGATGGGCATTGGATTATTTTTTAACGCCCGAACAAAGAAGTATTCAAAATTTAGCCCGTAAAATTGCACTCGAGAAAGTCGTGCCCGTTCGGGCGGAATTGGATGAAAAGGAAGAGTTTCCCTGGGAGATCATCAGGCTCTGCGGCGAGACAGGCCTCTTCGGTGTTTCTATTGAAGAAGAGTATGGAGGTTTTGGAGGAGGGGTCCTTGAAAACTGTTTGGCGGTAGAGGAGTTGAGTCGAGCCTGTTTAGGAGTAGCCACCAGTTATGCCGGTAGCGGTTTGGGCGCCCACCCGATTATGCTTTACGGTAGTTCCGAACAGAAGAAGAGATACCTTCCTGATATTGCCAGTGGGAAGAGGTTAGCCGCTTTTGGACTGACGGAGGCTGATGCTGGAAGTGATGCGAGTGCCATCCGGACTGCAGCTATTAGGGCAGAGAACGGCTATATTCTAAATGGAACAAAACAGTGGATTACCAATGGAGGCGAGGCAGAGATTTATACGATTATAGCAATGACCGATCGATCAAAAGGGCCCAGAGGAGCCAGCGCCTTGATTGTTGAAAAAGGGAGTCCTGGGTTCACTTTTGGCAAGAAGGAAAAGAAGATGGGTATTCGTGCCTCTGCTACAAGGGAATTGGTTTTTCAGAATTGCCTTGTTCCAAAGGAGAACCTCATTGGAAAAGAGGGAATGGGATTTATCATCACCATGAGGACATTTGATCGGACCCGACCAGGAGTAGGAGCTCAGGGTGTTGGATTGGCACAGGGAGCCCTGGATGAGGCGGTCCGTTACGCTCGGGAGCGGGAGCAATTTGATAAGAAGATTATCTCTTTTCAGGCAGTTCAGCATCTATTGGCGGATATGGCAACTCAAGTGGAGGCAGCACGGGCCTTGGTCTATTCCGTTGCCCGTTATATTGACAAATCAGACGATCTCAAGGAGATTTCAAAAGTCTCTGGGATGGCCAAGGTCTATGCCAGCGATGTGGCGATGAAGGTGACCACCGATGCAGTTCAGATCTTTGGAGGATACGGGTATATGAGAGATTATCCCGTTGAGAAGATGATGCGTGATGCGAAAATTCTTCAAATCTATGAAGGGACGAATCAGATTCAAAGAAATGTGATTGGTATGGAATTGAACAAGGAATACGCTGGGAAAAAATGATGAAACAGTTTGCCTTTATCTTCCCTGGTCAAGGTTCTCAATATATTGGAATGGGAAAAGAACTCTATGACAATTTCAGAGTGGCGAGGGAGGTCTTCGAAGAAGCGGATGATACCCTCCGCCTATCGATCTCAGGGCTCTGTTTTAAGGGACCAGATGAGGAATTGAGGTTGACCGAGAATACACAACCTGCTGTGCTCACGACCAGCATTGCTGCGCTAAAAGTCCTCCAGACAGAAAAAGGATTAAGCCCTCAACTCACTGCTGGACATAGTTTAGGGGAATATAGCGCCTTGGTCTCCTCGGGAGCGCTCTCCTTTACCGATGCGGTTAAAATTGTCCGCCTCCGTGGGAAATTTATGCAGGAGGCTGTCCCGGTTGGGGAAGGAGTGATGGCCGCCATTTTCGGTATGGAGCGGGAGGAGATTGAAAAGTTGTGTGAAGAGGTTTCGTCTGGAGAGGTCCTTTCACCGGCAAATTTTAACTGTCCAGGTCAAATTGTCATTTCCGGTCATACGAAAGCAGTCGAGCGGGCGATAGAGAAGGTGAAGCAGAATGGAAAGAAGGCGATCCTTCTTCCCGTCAGCGCACCCTTTCACTCCCCTTTGATGAAACCTGCTGGTTTACGTTTGGAAGGAGCAATGAAAGAAATTGATATCAGAGATCCGAGTATTCCAGTCGTGACAAATGTGGAAGCAGAGGCCAATACCTCCAAGGATAGGGTGAAACCATTATTGGTTGCTCAGGTATCAAGCCCTGTCCGGTGGGAGGAATCAATGAGGAAAATGATAAACGAAGGGATCGAACGTGTGTTGGAGATAGGGCCTGGGAAAGTCCTTTCAGGTTTGATAAAACGGATCGATCCGAATGTGGAAATAATGAATTTAGAAGACCTTCAAACGCTTAAAAAGATTTCTTATTGATGGAGGATAAGTTGGAACTCGCAGGCAAGGTGGCCTTAGTGACTGGCGGAGCTCAGGGGATTGGGAGGTCAGTGGCCCTGCTTCTTGGCCGAAATGGGGCGGATATTGTTATATCAGATATCAATTTAGAAAAGGCTGAAGAGACTGCTAATGAGGTTCAGGCGATTGGTCGAAAAGCTATGGCGATGAAGGTGAATGTAGCCAACCTGGGAGAGGTGGAAAGGATGGTCGAGGCCATTATAGAAAAATTTGGAAAGATCGATATCCTGGTCAACAACGCCGGCATTGCTCGGGATAAACTGATCCTGCGGATGACAGAAGAAGATTGGGATGCTGTCCTCGATGTCAATCTGAAGGGGACCTTTAATTGTACTAAAGCGGTCGTCAGGTATATGTCTAAGCAGAAGAGCGGAAAGATTGTCAATATCGCATCGGTGAGTGGAGAGATGGGAAATGTAGGGCAAACAAACTATTCTGCCTCAAAAGCTGGGGTGATCGGTTTGACCAAAACCATTGCCAGGGAGTTTGCCCAGAGAGGCATTAACGTCAATGCGATCGCTCCTGGATATATTCAAACCCCGATGACCGATGGCCTTCCCGAGAAGGTAAAAGAGGAGTTGAGACGGCTGATCCCCATGGAGCGTTTAGGCCAACCAGAGGATGTGGCCCAAGCCGTGCTTTTCCTTGTTTCAGAGGCCTCGAGCTATATCACCGGACAGGTGTTGAATGTCAATGGTGGCATTTATATGTGAGGAGGTGATTGAATGGAAATTGAGAAGAGGGTCAAGGAGATTATTGTAGAGCAATTGGGCGTCAACGAAAGCGAAGTGACTCCTGAGGCTAAATTCGTCGATGACTTAGGAGCGGATTCCCTCGACCTCGTTGAGCTGGTCATGGCTTTGGAGGAGGAGTACAATATGGAGATCTCCGATGAAGATGCAGAAAAGATCCTGACTGTGGGTGATGCCATTGAGTATATCCAATCCCATGTTGCTCATTGAGTGAATTCTTTCTCTGTATCTTTAACTATCAGAGGTTAGATAATAAGGAGGTGTGATCTTTTGAGGAGAAGGGTTGTTGTTACAGGGATGGGCCTGGTGATTCCCACCGGAATTGGAGTCAAGACATCTTGGAAGAATGTCTGCGAAGGGAATTCCGGTATTGGCCACCTGACGCGATTCGATACAACTGGATTTGAGACGAAGATTGCCGGTGAGGTGAAGGGCTTCGACCCAGAGTTATACATCGAGAAGAAAGAGATCAAAAAGATGGATCTCTTCATTCAGTATGCATTAGGTGCTACAAAGGAGGCATTGGAGGATGCCCAATTAAAGGTCACACCTGAGAACTGTGAGCAGATTGGCGTGATTGTGGGTACGGGATTGGGAGGATTGCCCACCATTGAGAAATATCATAAAGTCCTCTTGGAAAGAGGGCCGAGCCGGATCACTCCATTTTTCATCCCGATGCTCATTGCCAATTTAGCCTCCGGACAGATTGCGATTCAATTCGGTACCAAAGGGCCCAATACTTGCGTGGTGACGGCTTGCGCAACAGGTGCTCACTGTATTGGAGATGCATTTCGTGCCATTCTTTACGGGGATGCCGAGGCAATGATCGCCGGAGGGACCGAAGCCAATATCACTCCATTGACCGTTGGCGGGTTCAATGCGATGAAGGCCCTTTCCACCCGAAATGACGCGCCTCAAAAGGCCTGTCGCCCTTTTGAAAAGAATCGAGATGGTTTTGTCGTTGCAGAGGGTGCGGGGATCGTTATCTTAGAAGAATTGGGATTCGCCTTGAGGCGAAATGCAAAAATCTATGGAGAAGTGATAGGCTATGGTTATACAGGCGATGCCTATCATATTACCGCACCTCCTCCGGATGGAGAGGGAGCGGTACGTTGTATGCGGATGGCCATCAAAGATGCAGGGTTAAAACCTGAGGAGATCGAGTATATCAATGCCCATGGGACCTCCACCCAATTAAATGATCTGACAGAGACACTTGCTATTAAAACGGTCTTCGGGGAACACGCAAGAAAGATACCCATCAGTGCAACCAAGTCGATGACAGGCCATCTCTTAGGGGCAGCTGGAAGTACGGAGGCTATTTTCACTCTCTTGGCTATTCATGATGGAATCATCCCACCCACTATCAATTATGATGAGCCGGATCCAGAATGTGACTTAGATTATGTCCCAAATGTTGCAAGGCGCCAGTCTCTGAGTGTAGCGATGTCAAATGCCTTTGGATTCGGCGGAACCAATGCTACGCTCATCTTCAAAAAATTCTCAGGATAGATCGGATGATGCAAATTGGTTTGGCCTGTGACCACGGTGGCTTTGAACTCAAAGAGGAGTTGAAGGCCTTTTTGAAATCAATTGGTTTCGAACCAGTCGATATGGGAACCTTCAATGAGGGTTCGGTCGATTACCCAGACTTTGGTATTTTGGTCGCAGAGAAAGTCTCACGAGGGGAACTGGAAAAGGGAATTCTAATCTGCGGGACCGGCATCGGGATGTCGATCGTTGCCAATAAGTTTCGGGGAGTAAGGGCGGCTTTGGCTAATGACCTCTATTCTGCCCGCTTTAGCCGAGAGCATACAGATGCCAATATTCTTGTCATCGGTGGTCGAATCGTCGGGAGGGAATTGGCAAAAGAAATTGCCAAGGTGTGGTTGAATACTCCTTTTATTGGTGGAAGGCATAAAAGACGTTTAGAAAAAATCGAAGCTCTGGAAAGAGAGAAGTTTAAAGGATAAAGTTGAAACTGTGGGGCAGCAAGCTTCCTAATTTCAAACCATTAAAATTCCAATTACCAAATGTCAAATTTCAAATGAATGACAAATGCTTTAATGTCAAAATATTTGGATTTGAAATTTAGAATTTGAACCTAATTTGAACTTTGAGCTTTGACATTTGACATTTAATAAATTCCACCCATTTGGTGGTTCACTCTTGAAAGAGAAGAAAAAAAGCACCCACCTTAATAGACCTTCTTGGGAAGAGTATTTCATGGATATCACCCATCTTGTAGCCAAACGTTCCACCTGTGTTCGAAGGCAAGTGGGGGCTATCCTTGTGAAAGACAAAAAGATATTAGCCACAGGTTATAATGGCGCCCCTTCCCGACTGGAACACTGCCTGGATATTGGTTGCCTCCGACAACAGCAAAGGATCCCTTCTGGGGAGCGTCACGAACTATGTCGCGGTCTCCATGCTGAGCAAAATGCGATCATTCAGGCAGCTTATCATGGGGTGGAGATTCGTGGGGCAACCCTTTACTGTACAAACCACCCTTGCATCATCTGTTCAAAGATGGTAATCAATGCAGGAATTGAAAAGATCGTCTATGAGGAAGGCTATGCAGATTCCTTGGCTAAGGAGATGTTAAAAGAAACAGGGATTAAAATAGAGAAATTTCATAGAAGACAGAAGGTAGAACGTAGAAAGTAGAAAGTGGAAAGGAAATAGATTTTGGTCCACTCTCCACATTCGACTTTCAACCCTCGATTTAAGGCGAAGCCTAATGAAATGCCCTTTCTGCGGTCATTTAGAGAGTAAAGTGGTTGATTCCCGCATTGGCAAAGATAAGGAGGCAATCCGGCGGAGAAGGGAATGTCTGGGCTGTCAGAAAAGATTTACCACAAGTGAAAGGGCAGAAGATGCCCTTCCGTTGGTGATTAAAAAGGATGGTAGGAGGGAAACTTTTAACCGTCTTAAGATCTTTAATGGACTGAAAAAAGCCTGTGAAAAGAGGTCGATCAGTATCAATCTGATTGAGAAGATCGTTAACCGGATCGAGCATTATTTCCAGGAAAGAGGAGAGAGGGAGGTCAAGAGTTCTGAGATTGGAGAGAAGGTGATGGAGGAGCTCCATCGGTTAGACGGAGTCGCCTATGTCCGCTTTGCCTCTGTTTATAGGCAGTTCAAAGATATCCAAGAATTTATGGATGAACTTAAAGAACTCCTCGGGAATAAAGAAGAGACCAAAAAGAAATAATAAAACTCCAAGCACCAAATACCAAATAATAGCCAAATTCCAATCACCGAAATTCTAAGAAAAATAAAGAAGTTCAGTTTGGGTTATTTTAATATTGGTCATTGGATTCCTACATGGTTGAATCTGAGAATTTTCTTCTAACATTTTGTGTACCCCTCACCCTTCCCCTCTCCCCTTGGGGGAGAGGGGAAGGGTGAGGGGAAATTTCAAATATTTTTGGCTAGAATTTATTTGTAGTTTGGGATTTGGTTATTGGAATTTAATCGATACCAGTGTAATATTAACTATCGAGGCTGGGCTAATGCTTCGAAGTGACGAGTATTGGATGAGGCGGGCCCTTCGTCTTGCAGAGAAGGGAAGGGGAAGGACATCACCCAATCCCATGGTGGGTGCTGTTCTGGTGAAGAATGGTGAGGTGGTCGGAGAGGGGTACCATGCCAAGGCAGGTGAAGCTCATGCTGAGGTTCTCAGCATTAGAGAAGCTGGGGAAGGGGCCGAAGGTGCTACTCTTTACCTCAACCTCGAGCCCTGCATTCATTATGGAAAGACTCCACCATGTGCTCCTGCTGTGATTGAAGCAGGGGTGAGACGGGTCGTCGTCGGAATGGAAGACCCCAATCCACTTGTTAGAGGAAGAGGTTTGGAGACCATAAAAAAAGCCGGCCTCGATGTGAAAGTTGGGGTCTTAGAAAGGGAATGCCAAAGATTGAATGAAGCCTTTTGCAAATATATCCTGAAAAAAGAGCCATTCGTCATTCTGAAGGTGGCTGCTACGTTTGATGGTAAAATTGCAACGAGGGATGGGGAGTCTAAATGGATTTCTGGCGAGGCTTCGAGACGCCTCGTCCATAGGTTAAGGGATCAAGTGGATGGGGTTGTTGTGGGGATCAATACGATATTGAAAGATGATCCCATGCTAACAACTCGCATTAAAGGAGGGAGGAATCCCTATCGCATCATTCTCGATTCTCGATTGAGGATTCCAGAAGAGGCCAAGGTAATCGAAATCTCTCCATCGAAGACGATTATTGCTACGACCGGGTTGGCGGAGAAAGAGAAAATAAATAAGTTAGAAAAGAGGGGCATCCAAATCTTGACCCTCGAATCCAACCAGGGAAGAGTAGACCTAAGACATCTCCTCACCAAATTAGGAGAGATGGAAATGATAAGCCTTCTGGTAGAAGGGGGGACTCAGATCAATGGTTCATTCCTTGATGAGGGACTGATCGATAAAATTCTTTTCTTCCTCTCACCCAAATTGATAGGCGACAATCAGGCCTTTGGAATCTTTGGTGGGAGAGGGGTGGCAAACCTAAAAGAAGCATTTTCCCTGCATGAAATCAGAGCAAAAAGGGTCGGGGAAGACATTCTCTTAGAAGGTTATCTAACCCCTCCTATCCCCCCTTTATTAAAGGGGGGTGGGGGGGATTTAATGACTAAGGGATAGGTTCATGTTCACTGGGATCATAGAAGATAAGGGGAAGGTCTTGAGGATGGAATACAGAGGTCAGGAGAAGCGAATGACCTTAGAGTTTCCAGTCCATTTGACAGAGATGCAACTTGGTGATAGTATTAATATAAATGGTGTCTGTCTGACTGTTGTTGAGAGGAAGGGGCAAAAGATTAGTTTTGACCTCTCAAAAGAGACGCTTCAAAAGACTGTTTTGGGAGAGTTGAAAGAAGGGGATTCGGTCAATTTGGAAAGACCCCTAAAACTCATCGATCGTTTGGGAGGGCATATTGTCACAGGACATATAGATGGGATCGGAGTGATCGTAGAGAAAAGAAGGGAGGGGGATTATCTCAATCTGAAGATCAGGATACCAGAAACCATATCGAGGTACGTTGTCCAGAAGGGATCTATTGCCATCGATGGAATCAGCCTAACTGTGAACGAATATCTAAGAGATGAAATTCAATTGACCTTAATCCCTTATACCATTGAAAAAACAACTCTTAGGGATAAGAATGTGGGAGATCGTGTCAATGTGGAGGCGGATATTTTAGGAAAATATGTAGAAAAACTTTTAGATCGAGAGGGAGGAAAATCAAAAGGATTGGATTTTTCCCTCTTGAAAGAGCATGGTTTCATAAAGGGAGAATGATGGATCCTATCGTGAGTAGCATTGAAGAGGCATTAGAGGATATTCGACAGGGTAAGATGGTGATCCTGGTCGATGATGAAGATCGGGAGAATGAAGGCGATCTCACTATGGCAGCAGAGAAGGTGACGTCTGAGGCCATCAATTTTATGGCAAAATATGGGAGGGGGTTGATCTGTCTCTCATTGACAGAAGAGAGGCTCAACGAGCTTCGACTCCCCATGATGGTTTCTGATAATACCTCTCGGTTTCAGACCGCCTTCACAGTCTCTATCGATGCAAGAAAAGGGGTGACCACAGGCATTTCAGCAGCCGACCGTGCGACGACCATTCTCACTGCCATTGATGATAATACCAAATTTGAAGACTTGGTCTCCCCTGGACATATTTTCCCTTTGCGGGCTCGAAAGGGGGGGGTATTGGTCAGAACAGGTCAGACAGAAGGATCGGTCGATTTGGCAAGGCTGGCAGGTCTAAAGCAGGCAGGGGTGATCTGTGAGATCATGAACGATGATGGGACCATGGCCCGGATGCCCGATCTTCGAATCTTTGCAAAAAAACACGGTCTGAAGATCGTTACGATTGCCGATCTGATTAAATATCGACTGCAAAAGGAATCCCTGGTCCGTCGGATCGCCGAAGCTCAAATTCCGACAAAGTACGGAGGGTTGTTTACAGCGATCGCTTATGAGAATGATGTCGATCCCTTTCACCATGTGGCTCTGGTCAAAGGTGAGATCAAACCTGATGACAGGGTTCTGGTGAGGGTCCATTCCCAATGTCTGACAGGTGATGTATTTGGATCGAGAAGATGTGATTGTGAGGAGCAACTCCATACTGCCATGGCCATGGTTGAAAAAGAGGGTAAAGGCGTTCTCGTCTATATGAGACAGGAAGGAAGAGGAATCGGTCTGGTCAATAAATTGAAAGCCTATTGCCTTCAGGATATGGGAAAAGATACTGTGGAAGCCAATGAGGCATTGGGTTTCAAAGCCGATATGAGGGATTATGGAATCGGGGCTCAGATTTTGGTTGATTTGGGCCTCCATAAAATTCGTCTGATGACAAATAATCCCAGGAAGATCAGAGGATTAGAGGGATATGGGATTGAAGTGGTCGAACGGGTTCCCATAGAGACGAAACCTCATCAGGAGAATATCGAATATCTCAAGACCAAGGCAAAAAAGATGGGCCACCTGCTTTCCATCAAATCAGGGGATTGAGGGTCAACATGTTGGTGAATCGTTTTGGTGTTTCGTGATTAAAAAAATTAATCCACGAATCCCGAGTCACGAATCACGATTCATAAATAAAGAAAGGAGAAGAAAATGGCAAAGACCATCGAAGGCAAATTGATGGCAAAAGGACTCAAATTCGGGATCGTCTTAAGCCGGTTCAATAGTTTTATTAGCGATCGACTTCTTGAGGGGGCATTGGATGCCTTGCAGCGAAGTGGTGCAGAGGAGAAGGATTGCACTGTGGTTCGTGTTCCGGGTGCCTTTGAGATTCCACTGGCTGCTAAAAAAATGGCCAATAGTGGACGATATAATGCCGTCATCTGCCTGGGCAGTGTGATACGTGGAGCAACACCCCATTTTGCCTACATCGCTACAGAGGTGACCAAAGGGATTGCCAGCCTTTCTCTCGAAAGCGAGATCCCGATCTCCTTCGGTGTTCTGATCACGGACACGATAGAACAAGCCATTGAAAGGGCAGGGACCAAAGTAGGTAACAAAGGTTTTGATTCAGCCATGTCAGCAATCGAAATGGCAAATCTCATGAAGGAGATTGGAAAGGGATAGAAGAGGTTTTGGGGAGAAGAAGAAAATCGAGGGAATTTGCCCTCCAGGTTCTTTATCAATTGGATATTACAAAAGAGGACGCCCTCAGGGCATTCACTCAATCAAGAGAACATTTCTCACCCAAAGAGGGAAATCACGAGTTTGCTGAGAGGATTGTCTTGGGGGTTTTGGAGCACCATCAAGAGATCGATCGCCTTATCAAAAGATATTCAGAAAACTGGCGATTGGAACGTATGACCATCATCGATCGAAATATCCTCCGCATGGCTATCTTTGAACTTCTTTACTGCGAAGACATTCCCCCAAAGGTTACCCTGAACGAAGCGGTTGACCTCGGAAAACGATATGGATCTGAGGAGTCTGGAAGTTTCGTCAACGGTATCTTAGATCGTATCCAGAACGAAGCTATCCGAAAGCCCATCCAACCAAGGAGTGTGATGGTGAATGGTGATAGGGAATAAGAATTTAAATATGTTGCTTAAAACCCCATGATTGTCACCCAGAACCATGCCTTGAAATAAGTAATGTTACCCTGAGCTTGTTTCAGGGTCTAAAGATATCTGGTTTTATTAGATACCGGCCTGCATCGAAGAGATGCTGAAATAAATTCAGCATGACACTTTCGCGGCTCATTATAACATATTGAGCCTTTTTAAAAATTTTCAGCATCCTGCTAATAGAAAGATTACCCACGCAAGTCACCATCACGAGACTTTAATATGGACTTAATTCTTTCCAAGGAGAGGGTAGATACTCAGGAATGCGATGTTCTTGTCGCGGGATTCTTCCAAGATGAGAGGCCTCTCAAAGGATCGAGCGGTTGGATCGATTGGAGACTCAATGGGATGTTATCCCACTTCTTGATTGAAAATAGATTAACAGGTGATTGGAAAGAGACAACCTTAATCCCTTCCCAGGGGAGGATCGCTCCTAAATTGATCCTCCTCCTCGGCCTTGGGAAGGTGAAAGAATATAGTTATCTTCGTCTTCGAGAACTCTGCCCTTATCTCTTAGAGACCCTTAAGAAACTGAACGTCTTCAATATCTGCCTCTCCCTGCCATATGAAGAGCGGCTTAATGTGGATTGTGGAAAGTTAGCTGAGGTTCTCATCGAAGGGATCGCAGATTGCTTAGATCCCGATCAGTATCTATTTGATGAAAAATGGATCAGGGGCCTTCGTCTTTTCTTCGCTGAGGGGGAAGAATGCTTTCAAGAGATCCTTTTAGGAGTTCAAACAGCCAAATCGATTTTAGAAGACAGACTTGATATCAGAATTTTTGTCTCATCAGAGAGACATCTTGAGGAGGATCAACAGGTGGAGCCCGCCTCTCCGGGAAGGGAAAGTTTTTCTTTGAAATGTTGAAGGGTCTTCGCGAGACCCTCTTGTCAACTTATTTTAGGCTCCCACCCTAAATTAACAGGGTCCACCTCATCAGAATAGAGAAGTCTTCTACAACGGTACTTTTTTTTGACAATTGTTCTGAAATAGGGTAAAGACTTATATCCATAACATGAAAAAAAAGTTAGGAGGACTCTCGTTATGGTGCAGAAGGTGGAAAAAATCTGGATGGATGGGAAATTTATTCCGTGGGATGAAGCCAAGGTCCACGTACTCACACATACCCTTCATTATGGATTGGCAGTCTTTGAAGGTCTCCGGTGTTACCTCTGCCAAGACGGGAAGTCTGCAGTATTTAGATTAAAGGAACATGTCGATCGGCTCTTCGATTCAGCACAGATCGGGGATCTAAAAATCCCATATTCGAAGAGAGAGGTTTCAGAGGCCTGTAAAGAGACATTAAAGGTGAATGGTCTAAGGGAGGGGTATATCCGACCGATTGCATTTATCGGGGAGGGGGTGATGGGTGTTTATCCAGGAGATAATCCCATTCGGTTGGCGATCATCACCTGGTCGTGGGGAGCCTATTTGGGAGAGGGTGCCATTGAGAAAGGAATTAGGGCAAAGGTCTCATCCTACACTCGCCATCATGTCAATGTGATGATGACCAAGGCTAAAATTTCAGGCAATTATGTCAACTCTGTCCTGGCAAAGAGGGAAGCGTTAAAGTTGGGATATGATGAAGCCATAATGCTCGATACGGAGGGTTATGTCTCAGAGGCCAGTGGAGAGAATATCTTTATTGTGAAAAATGGGATTTTAAAAACCACGCCCTTAACCTCCATCCTTTCTGGAATCACCCGTGATTCGGTCATTCAGATTGCCAGATCGAGAAAGGTCCCCTTGATAGAGGAGAAATTTACCCGGGACGAACTCTATACCGCTCAAGAAGCATTTTTTACAGGGACTGCTGCTGAAATAACTCCTGTTAGAGAAGTGGACGACCGGCAGATTGGTGATGGGAAACCGGGTCCAATCACCAAAGAGCTTCAAGCAATCTTTTTCGACATTGTGAAGGGGAAGAACTTAGAATTTAAAGAGTGGCTCGACTACTTATAAATCGTGATCCGTGATTCGTGACTCGTGATTCGGTAAAGCTATTAAACTTATTTTTCATTTCACGAATCACCATTCACGATTCACGAAATTATATGCATCTCATCATCGACGGTTACAACCTTCTTCATACCGGACATTCTCTCATTCAACTCAATTCGATTGAACTCCAGCAGAAACGGGATCAACTCATATCCCGACTTTCAACCTATCGACAAAGAAGGCCTTGTGACATTACTATTGTCTTTGATGGTTGGCAGGGTGGCTGGAACACAGAGAGGAAAGAGAGGAAAATGGGGATTGAATTGATCTTCTCAAGATTAGGGGAAAAGGCAGATGAGGTCATTAGACAGTTGATCAGGCAGAAGGGCTCTGGAGCCATTGTCATCACTTCGGATAGGGATATTTCAAGGTATGCTGAGCGAATGTCTGTCACAGTTATCCCATCAGACCAATTTCAAGAGAAGATGGAGAGGGCTTCCATTGAAATTGGAAAAGATATAGAACAGGATGAGGAAGAAGAAAGAGGGGTGAAGAGAAAAGGGCCATCAAAGAGGCTTTCGAAAAAAGAGAAAAGGGCAAGGTTAGCGCTTAAAAAACTTTAGTCCGTTGATGGAGAAGCTATCTTTTTGACATCACCCCCACACTAACCCTCCCCCCTTTGAGGGGGAGGGGTGGGTGGGGGGGCTTTCCACTTATTTTCTGTTCCCTGTAGAAGCCTGGAGATATTGGATTGATGCCGATAAAGGATCAGGCCTGCGATGATGACGCTTATAATAAAATAGGCCTGAGAATCGCTTCTAAAAAAGGCAATGAGAATGGGAATGGACGTTGCGCAAACGATCGATCCAAGAGAGACAAACCTCCATTTCCATACGATTCCTAAAAAGAGGAAGACTTCGATAAGAACGGCCGTAGGGGATATAGGAAGATAAACACCTACGGCAGTTGCCACTCCTTTTCCACCCTTAAATCCAAGAAAGATTGGGAAGATATGGCCGAGAAAAGGGCTTAGACCCACAATAGCTATCCATTGGTCAGCAGTGATACCCCATTGATCAATGAGACCCCAGCGGATAGCAATCCCAACTGGGATCGCTCCTTTTAACACATCTCCAGCTAATGTCAAAATCCCTAATATCTTTCCTGCTGTTCGAAAGACATTGGTCGCCCCAATATTTCTGCTTCCCATCTTTCTCGGATCGACTTGGGCGAAGAGTTTTGATAGGATGAGTCCTATTGGGAGCGATCCCAATAGGTAACCGAAGAGGGCAATAAAAATTCCAATAGGCATAATAACAACCTCAATTCACCCCCTCACCCTCCCCTCTCCCCCAACTACGGGGGAGAGGATAAAGGTGAGGGGGTCTAATGTGACGGGAATTTTCGTTCCATTATTTACATGAAAGTCAATAAATAAAAGATATATCTCATTCGCCTATCTTTCTTCTCCAGTTTACGAGAAAGATTCCTATGGAGACTAAAGGAAGACCGACCATTAAGGAAACCGTAAATTCCTCATTGATAAAAAGAAGGCCAAAAATGACCCCAAAGATGGGAGTAAAGAATGTAAATGCAGAAACCCTGCTTACTGAGTATTCGTGTATGAGCCTAAACCATATGAAATAACTTATAAAGGCAACGATGACCGATTGGTAGAAAAGTGAGGCAGCGATGTAAGGATCGATTCTGGAGACCCACTTAGGTTCGAGGATGAGGCTCACAATGAGTAGAATAGGGATTGAGAAGAAGAGTTGGTAGAGGAAGGTGTGGATAGGGTGGACCTTTTCAGCCATAAACCTTTTGATATAGAGGGTCGTGGCAGCCCACAAGAAGGCCGCCATGATCTCCAAGATATCTCCGATGAACATGGTCGTTTTGGCTTTCTGTGGCCTTTCAGCAAATACCACAACGATGCCTGTAAAAGCTAAGAGAAGCCCCAAGGTCTTTAAAAAAGTAAGCCGATCCCCTTTGAGAAAGAAATGAGCTCCCACGGCTACCACGAAGGGACTCAGGTAGACAAAGAGCACGGAGCGGGCAGCATCCGTATAAAGCATTCCAAAGTATATACAAGCAAATTCCAAACCAAACAGAAGCCCCACCATGCACCCATGGAAGAGCATGATATCGGTATGAAATAATCTTTCCCTCTTCTTGATACAGTAAATTATTCCACAGATCGAAGCAATGGTAGACCTTAAGGTGGAAGCGAAGACTGGGGAGATCCCTTGGTTGGAGTATTTAATGGCAGAATAGTTAAAACCCCATAGTAATGCCAAGATAATAAGGAAAATAATAGCCTTAAGGTCTAAATAGTCTTTACTCTCCATTCAAATACTTTTTACACCAAAATCGATCACTTTGGCAATAAAATTTCTTGTGCTACTTTTTATTGACTTTATAAAATTAATTCAATAAATTTATTAAAATATTAGTAACACTTTAGCGCTTTGAAAAATGCTTAATAAAATCCCTCCCCACCTCCCCTGCCTGCCGGCAGGCAGGCTTTTCCAAAGGGAGGAGAAATACTTCCCCCTTTGAAAAAGGGGGATTGAGGGGGATTTGGAATTATACAATATCTTGTTCAGAACTTTTTTCAAAAAACTAAAATGTTACAAATATTAATATAAACGTAAAAAGTAAATTTATATCACCCCCACCCTTCCCCTTCCCCCTTGAGGGGGAGGGTAGGGTGGGGGGGGGTATAATGAATTAATGTGTTTGTATTAGAATGTTCCGACGAAAACGTTATATGCCGGAACATATAAAGGAGCGTGATCAGGAATCTTCATACGGACTGCCGCAGGAGTCACAAAATAAGTTTTTGGAGGTGAAAGATGAAGATAGTGGGGATTTTAGGTAGCTTGAGAAAAGGGGGAAATACAGAGATATTATTAGATACAGCATTGGAAGAGGCTAAGAGAGATGGTTTTCTTGTCTCAAAAATCTCATTAAGAAATAAAAAAATTGCTCCCTGTAACGGATGTCTGAAATGCGTCCAAATAGGAAGATGTGTGGTCAAGGATGACATGCAGGAGATTTATAAAAGTATGTTAGAGTCAGAGGGGATCATCTGGGCAACTCCTGTATACTTCTGGTCCATGAGCGGTCAAATGAAGACAGTGATGGATCGAACCTATGCACTCGGATTTCCAAAACTTCAACTCGCTAATAAAGTTGGAGGATTGATTCTTGTCGCTGGGGGCAGAGGCTGTATGAATACGGCCAATATCTTCCACATGTATTTCAACTATAACCATATGTTCTTTGCTGAGTTTGCATGGGGGTATGCTCGTGAAAAAGGAGAGATCAAAGGGAACGTCTCAGTTATCAATATGGTTAAGGAGATGGTCCGCCAGATGATCTCTCTCATCCAGGCTAACCTAAAATTTCCTGAAGAATTTGATGTCCCAATGCTTCGATTCTTAAAAAGGAAATATAATCTTTAAAAAAGCAATATCTTTTTACCCCTTGTCCTCTCCAATCACAACTCGGTAGCCAGGTCTGCCAAGGGCCCTGATACGCTCCAAATATTTCAGGTAATCCTCGTTACGTAGAAACTTTTCCATGTCATATTGATCAAAATGAACGAGTTCTTTGAAGGGGAGTCGGTGAGGAGGTCCGGGCTCATATGCCCTGAAGCCTATAGGGACGATGATGTTCAATCGCAAAGGTTCTGGGTAGGCGGTTTGATTGACAATTCAGAAATAGAGTGATAAAAATATTACCAACCTTCCAAAATAAAAAACTACTTAACTGACCATTCAATAAGGCTTTTTCATAAATCTCGAAGCAAGATATCTTGGGAGGATCAAGAAAATTTATAATTGTTAGATATCGATGATAATGGAGGTAAAGAATGGAGGGAGATCTGGTTAACATTTTAGCTGATTTAAAGGAGAAAGAAGCCTTAAAGATCGTTGAAGAAAGACTGAGCGCTGGTGAGGACCCTCTTAAGATCTTAGGGGAAGGGAGACGCGCCATGGAGATCGTTGGCAGGCGTTTTGAGGCCAAAGAATATTTCATCCCAGATCTTGTGTATTCGGGTGAGATCTTAAAGGAAATAGCCAAAAAGGTTAAACCAAAATTGAAAGGAGATGCCCAGGTCAAGCGTTTGGGTAAGATAGTAATAGGCACTGTGGCAGGAGATATTCACGATATTGGCAAAAATATCGTCACATTCATGTTGGATATCTGCGGTTTTGAAGTTTACGATCTTGGCGTCGATGTTCCGGCAAAGAAATTTATTGAGAAAATAGGGGAGACAAAAGCGGAGGTCATAGGGTTAAGTGGGTTTTTGACCGTTGCTTTTAACTCTATGAAAGAAACCGTAGAAGCCATAAAAGAGGCTCATCTACGAGATAATGTGAGGATCATGATCGGTGGTGGTCAGATTGATGATGAAGTCAGGAAGTATACAGGCGCTGATGCCTATGGACCTGATGCGATGGCAGCAGTCTCCCTCGCCAGAAGATGGTTAGGGGGGAAATGAAGATGGAGAGGACTCCGGAAGAACTTTATCAGGAGAGGGAAAAGAGGGTCATGGATGCCATACAATTGAAAGTCCCTGACCGGGTTCCTGTCATGGCCCTCTTTGGTTTTTTTCCCGCCAAGTATATTGGAATCACCTGTGAAGAGGCCATGTATGATCATGAGAAGATGATGAAGGCATGGGTAAAGACGATGGCTGATTTCCAGCCGGACATGTATGAAAATCCTTATCCGGTTCGTTTCTTGGGAAACATATTGGAAGTCCTCGACTACAGGGCATTGAAGTGGCCTGGTCACGGCCTTGACACCATGTTGACCTACCAGTTCGTTGAGGATGAGTACATGAAGGCAGAGGAGTATGATGAATTTCTTTTCGATCTTTCAGACTACATGGTGAGAAAGCTCTGGCCACGGTTATTCGGGGCCTTAGAGCCATTCAAAAAGATTCGTCCAATAAACCAATTGATCTCTTATTACATGGGACTGGCCAACCTTGCTCTGTTCGATCTGCCGGAGATCACCTCTGCTCTCAATGCTTTATCAAAGGCAGGGAGAGAGGCACAGAAGATGCTTTCCGGGGCGCAGGCCTTCTCGGAAGAAATGAAACGCCTTGGAATTCCACCCCAATTTGGCGCATTTACGCAGGCACCTTTTGATACCATTTCCGATTTTTTCAGGGGAACTCGTGGGACAATGCTCGACATGTATAGAAATCCAGATAAGCTCCAGGAGGCCACAGAGAAATTGCTACCTATCATGCTCGAGATGGGGGTCAGTAGTGCGAAAAGGAGGGGAATTCCCAGGGTGTTTATTCCCCTTCATAAGGGGCTTGACAATTTTATGTCCCTCGATCAGTTCAAGACATTCTACTGGCCAACTTTACGAAAGCTCATGGTCGGGTTAATTGAAGAAGGGTTGGTTCCCTGTCCTTTCTTTGAAGGAGATTGCACGTCACGCCTTGAGATGATTGCGGATATCCCAAAGGGAAAGGCGTGTTATGCCTTCGAGCGGACCAATATCTTCAAGGCGAAAGAAATATTAGGCGACCATGTCTGTATCAGGGGGAACGTACCACTTTCATTGTTATGTGGAGGGACACCCGATGATGTCAAAGAGTACTGCAAAAAGCTGATTGATAAAGTGGGAAAGGGTGGAGGGTTTATCCTGGATGCGGCAACAGGCCTTGATGATGCCAAGCCAGAAAATGTAAAGATGATGATCGAATTTACAAAAGAATATGGGGTATATAGGTGATGAAGTCCTAAAAAAAAATATTTGAAATTTCCCCTCACCCCCTCCGTTCGGCTGAGCTCACGACGAAGCCCTCTCCCCGGCGGGGAGAGGGGAAGGGTGAGGGGGCAAAAATGTTAGAAGGAAATTCGCAGATTTTAATTGAAAGAATTTATTAGAGAGAAAAAGATAGGGGTTAAAAAAATCGGAGGGGAAAACGGTTTATCAAATTGATTTTCAACCCTTGGGCAAACGAGGACAGTGCAGGGACAAAGAGTCTCTTTGGGATTGTGCCCATCAAATTGGAGTGGGTATCATTAACATATGCGGAGGCCAAGGTAAATGCCACACCTGCAAGGTTCAGGTTCTAAGCGGGTCTGTCTCAGACCCAACCCCCAGCGAATTGGAGATCTTCTCAGGCCAAGAGGTTGAGGCAGGGTGGCGGTTGGCCTGTCAAACTTACCCAACCAGTGATTGCATATTGAATTTACCACCCGAGTCGATCACGACACCGCAAAGAACTCAAATAGAGGGTTTAGGAGCTCCTCTTCTTCCTGAACCGATTGTTTTAGCTTACCCCTTAGAGCTTAAGCCTCCGTCCTTATCAGATCTACGTGCTGATGCGGACCGTGTTTTTGAAGGTTTGAAAGAGCAATACCAAATCCAATGCAAGAAAATGGATATCGATGTCATTCGAGATCTCCCTATCCGGCTCCGATCTTTGAATTGGAGGTTTAGGGTTTCACTCCGTGGCGATGAGGTGATCGCCCTCCACCCCTTATCAAGCCCTCATCTTGGATTAGCCATCGATTTAGGTACTACAAAAGTAGCCGGCTATCTGCTGGATCTGGATAGTGGGAAGACATTGGCAGCGAAAGCGGAGATGAATCCCCAGATCAGTTTTGGTGAAGATATCGTTACCCGGATAACACGGATCCTAAAATCGCCGGATGAGGGTTTGCGGCTCCAAAAGGTGATCGTCAACTCTCTTAATCAATTGGCCGAAGACCTTTGCTCTGAAGTGGGTTCTAAAACAGAGGAGATTGTTGATTCAGTTGTGGTAGGAAATACAGCCATGCACCATATATTGCTCTGTTTGCCTGTAGAGCAATTGGTTTACTCTCCATTCATACCAGCGGTGAAGGAGGCTCTGAACATAAAAGCTCGTGACGTAGGCCTTCGAATTGCTCCAGGAGCTTATGTTCACTTTCTGCCTAACATTGCTGGTTTTATAGGTGCCGACCATACTGCGGTATTACTGAGCATAAAGGCCTCCGAAGCCAAAGGGATCGTGTTCGTTTTGGATATCGGGACGAATACAGAAGTTTCCCTTATTGATGAAGGGGAAATCTATAGTGTCTCCTGTGCATCCGGTCCTGCATTCGAAGGCGGCCATATAAGGGATGGTATGCGAGCCTCAAGCGGAACCATTGAAAGGGTGCGTATAGAACAAGGTAAGATTCAATACCAAACTATTGATAATATGCTCCCTATTGGAATTTGTGGGTCCGGAATCCTGGATACCATAGCTCAAATGTATCTTACCGGTGTATTAGATGAGAATGGCAGAATACACAACGACCATCCTCGAGTGCGATCCCATCAGAATGAGATCGAATTTGTTCTTGTGAGCGAGGAGGAAAGCTCTAAAAGACCTTCTATAGGGATTACTCAGGCAGATGTGAGAGCCTTCCAATTAGCTAAGGCAGCCATTCGCACAGGCATTCAAGTGCTCTTAGAAACGAAAGGTCTAACAGAGGAGGATATTGACCAAATCGTCATTGCAGGCGCCTTTGGAAGCTATATCCATATAGAGAGTGCCATCGCAATCGGCATGCTGCCATCACTGCCTCTCGAGCGGTTCTTACAAGTGGGAAATGCGGCTGGCATGGGAGCCAAGCTTGCTTTGGTCTCCTATACTAAACGGGCAGAGGCCCAAAACATCGCCTCACGGGTTCATTATATCGAATTGGCAACTGCTGTGAACTTTATGAATACCTTCGTTCAAGCAAATTATTTCGGGAACTATAGGATCAAAAGGGGTAAGAGAGAGGAGATTGTTTGACGGAGATCAGAAATTAAGTTAGACGCACGAAGCGCTATATTTGAAGATTGGAGAAAAAGGGTCCCACAGGAGGTCTTTAAAGATGTGGTCAAAATGGATAGCTCTTTTGACAGGTGGGGTTATTTTTTTTGCTCCTTCTTGTGTCACAGTGCCAACCGAACCTTTTATTCCGGGCGAATTGAGACTATTAACAATAGAGGTGCCCGGAGCTGAAAGCATCGGAACCAGCTTACATTACCTGGTTAAAGTTACCTTTGAGTCGGATGGTAAATCAAAGATTAGAAAGGCTTGCTTCTACTGGTCGGGTGACGGTCCATACTGTCATAGAGTGAAGGAGGTAGATTATGGACCGCCGGGAACCTTTAGGGTATGGCTTCGTACAGATAACCCTGGTTTCTATAGATTGGAATGTTATGTTGAATATTTTCGAGATGGAGAGATAAAAGTAACTAATGTGATAAGTTCCCAAATTACTGTGAGGTAGGATCATCTCCTGTGGGGAGGATTACCTTATCGATAGATACCTATACCACCAAGGCAAACAACTATGGGGATTTTGAGTTCATGTGTTGTAAATAAGCTATCCAAGTGCTCTTTCAAATATAGCATTATTTCTTTGGTGCACCACTGGAGGATACCTTTTGCGGCTTCTTTAGAAATAAAGTAAAAGTCGCTGTCAGAAGCATGGCAATGGCTGCTAATGCAAAAGCATTGATGTAGCTGTCAGTTGCGTCAAAGAGATGGCCTGCCAGTAAGGGGCCAAGGGCGCCACCTATTCCATAGAAAATTGTTTGTGTCCCTAAAATGGTCCCCATTCGACGCAGCCCAAAGAGCTCCCCTGTGAGTGCAGGGAATTGAGGTGTGTTGCCACCATAGCCAAATCCATAAAAAGCAGCGGATAGGTAAAGCATCCATACGCTTGACGAAAATATAAATCCAATTATCATCACCCCTTGAATGGATGTGGAGATAGCCAATGCTCTTTTCCTTCCGATGTAATCCGAAGCTGCGCCCATGATTAGCCTGCCAGCAATGCTGACAGCGCCAATGGAGCTGAGCAGGGTGGCGACAATGATAGGAGAGAGCTTGAAGCCTTCTTGAACATAAGGAACAAAATGTACCATGATCATCAGCTGGGTAACTCCTACCAATAAGTTCATTGAACTTAGCAGCCAAAATGTCTTGGTGCCGGCCGCCTCCCTGATAGAGAGTCCTATTACATCCGAAGCTATTTCATACCTCCTTATCCCCTCTTTCCCATTGTTGCCTTTATCCACCTTATCAAGAAATATTCGTTCTTCAGAGGCCTTTCCTCTTTGCGACAGGCCTTTTTTCATGAAAAAGGAAGCAGTGACAATAATACCCCCAATGATAGGCCCTATGATAAGATAGGATATTCTCCAGCCATGGATTGAGATAAGGTAACTGGCGAATAAGGGAATAACCAAAATACCCACGCCTATCCCAGACGTGACAATACCCAGTGCCAGGCCTCTACGCTCCGTAAACCACCTCGTGATCGTAGTTAGTATAGGACTATAAACAGTACTCATTCCTGCACCAATGAGAAGTCCGTAAGTCATGTAAATATGCCATAAGGAATTGACCTGGCTCGAAAAAAATAATCCCAAACCCATAAACAGACCGCCCAAACCAGTCGTTATCTGTGGCCCAAACCTGTCAACAGCCCATCCACTCAGAATGCTGAGTGAACAGTATGACAACACATAAAAAGAAAACGCCCCGGATGTTGCTGCCGCAGTCCAGCCAAAATCCTGACGGAGGGGCCTAAGGAAAACACCATAGGAATAAGCTCCACCATATGCCATCATGGCCACAAAGAAAGAGGCTATGACAACAACCCAACCATAGAAAAACCTTCTTTCTCCATTTTCTACATGGGTAGACAGACCCTCACTCCTATGCATAGGTATCACACTTGTCCCTTTCTTCCTGGGAAAAAACATGGTCGGGGAGACCGGAATTGAACCGGCGACCTCTTGGTCCCGAACCAAGCGCGCTACCAGGCTGCGCTACTCCCCGAATATTAATTAATAATATAACCAAATTCCCTGCCTGCGGTAGGCAGGCTAAGCCCTCGGCCTTTAAGTCGAGGGGTTGAAGGTTTGATTAACCATTGGAGTTATTTTCCACAAAAGCATAGGCGCTATGATTATGTATCGACTCAAAGTTTTCGGACTCCACTGTAAACCAAGTGATGTTCTTATCCTTTTTTAGACGTTTTGCAATCTCCCTCACTACATCTTCAACAAACATCGGTTTTTCATAAGCCCTTTCTGTCACAAATTTTTCATCCGGTCTCTTCAAAATGGAATAAAGGTCACAAGAAGCACACTCCTCCACCAAACGAACAATCTCTTCGATCCAGATGAACTTTCTAAACCGTAGATTGACCGTGACGAGCGACCTTTGATTGTGTGCTCCGAACTCACTGATCTCTTTTGAACAGGGACATACCGTTGTGATCGGAACGACGATCCCGACATAGAAATCTACTTTTTCGTTGATCGAGCCGCAAAACCTGCAGACATATTCCATCAAACTCTTGGCTTTTGTGATCGGGGCCTCTTTCTCAATAAAATAGGGAAACTCCACCTCCAGATGGGCTGTCTTGGCTTTCAATTTCTTTTTTACCTCTGCCAAAATCCTTGAGAAGTTTTTGATAGCGATATCGCCTTTGTATTTGTTGAGTATCTCCACAAACCGGCTCATATGTGTGCCTTTGAATTGATGGGGGAGGTCTACATACATATTGACACTGGCCACGGTGTGTTGAACGCCTTTGGCCTTATCCAATACCGTGATCGGGTAGCGAATGTTTTTCACCCCTACTTTATTGATCTCAATTCTTCGGTGATCCTTTTGGTTCTGTATATCATTCATTTCTCATCTCCCGAAATAGGTCGCAGAGGAAGTCTCCGACTCCCATGCGGTGGCTTTTTTGAGTTTTACAGGGTGCCCTTTTAGCTCCATTTTTAGTTGGTCAAAGATATATTTAGCAATATTTTCAGAAGAGGGCTCCTTCCCTGAGAAATAAGGGAGGTCGTTGAGATAGGTGTGATCGAGATGCTTTAAGATCTTTTTTAGTTTCTGTTTTAGGATCTCGAAATCGATGACAACCCCTTCGTTACTGAGCTTTTTAGAGACCACAGAGATCTCCACCTTCCAATTGTGGCCATGGAGTTCCTCGCATTTTCCATGAAGGTACCGTAATCGATGTGCACCGGAGAAGTGGGATGAGATGCTGATTTCATACATTAGAATTTCCTTTCCGGTAACACTTTAGCCTTTTGAAATGAGGCGTAGATAGTTCACTTTCTCTGTCATTCTCGTGAAAACGGGAATCCAGAACCAAGAAAAAGAGACCTGGATTCCTGCTTCCGCAGGAATGACAACCTTTTTGACCATCTATCTTAATGATTTTTCAAGGCGCTAAATTCATACCCTTTCCGAAATAGGGATTATCAATCTATTAGGAGAATCCTCACATCCATCACGTTGGTGTGGGTAGGTCCAGTGATCAAGAGATCCCCCAAATTTTTAAAAAACGAGTAAGAATCGTTATTCTCAAGGTAGGCCTTTGGATCCAAACCCTTTGATCGCGCTCTGCTAAGGGTTGTATGATCCACAATAGCTCCCGTGGCATCCGTAGGTCCATCTGTCCCATCTGTCCCTCCGCTAAGAAAGACCACCTTTTCTAATTCACTGATCTCCAAGGCCATTGCCAAGGCAAATTCTTGGTTTCTTCCTCCGATGCCACGGCCTTTGATGGTCACTGTCGTTTCACCTCCAGAGAGGATGCAGGCAGGCTTTGGGAGAGGATGACCACTGGAAATCACTTCTCTTGCTATCGCGGCATGGAATCGAGCCGCTTCTCTGGTCTCACCCACAATTGAAGAAGAGAGGATGAGAGTGTTCAATCCGGTGGATAAGGCTTCCTTCTCTGCCGCACGGAGGGCAAGGAGGTTTGAACCGATCAGGGTATGATAGACCTTTTCAAAGACGGCATCTCCAGGTTTTGGTGTCTCTTCAACCTTCCCTTCTCTCCCTAATAAGAGATATTTTTTGATCGAGGCAGAGACCTCGTCAATCAAATCATATTTCTTTAAAATCTCCCAGGCCTCTTCGAATGAGGAGGGATCGGGAACCGCAGGGCCAGAACCGATGACATCGAGTTGATCTCCCACGACATCGGATAGAATGAACGAAATAACCGTAGAAGGATAGGCCCACCTTGCAAGCCATCCTCCTTTGATTTGTGAAATATGTTTCCGAATAGTATTGATCTCTTTAATATCCGCTCCACAATCGAGAAGTAATTGTGTCACCTCCTGTTTCTCCTCAAGGGCGATACCATTCGCTGGAAGAGGAAGAAGAGCTGAAGCCCCACCCGATAGGATGAAAATCACCAGGTCTTCGGTTCCGGATTCTTTGAGCAAAGATTGGATCTTTTTCGCCCCTTTGAAACCATTTGGGTCGGGAATGGGATGTCCAGCTTCTATAACTTCAATTTTTTTAAGGGGGAGGGAATGTCCGTATTTTGTTGTTACGAATCCCCTTGTAATCCGATCTCCAAAGATTTTTTCAAGGGCTTGGGCCATTGAGGCAGAGGCTTTTCCAGACCCAATAAGAAATATCTTTTTAAATGAATTTATATCAAAATCCTGCTCTAACTCTTCCCCTGTTCTGAAGAAGAGGCGATTTTTTTCAATCCGAATGACCTCTTTCAACCTTTCAAAAGGATTGACCGCCGAAATTGCCTTTGAAAAAATGCAATTGGCTATACCCTTCAACTCATCCAAGGAAAATTTTTTCAAACCCAAAACCTCAAAAAGAATATGTGAATTTTATAACTAAATTTAAAAGACGTCAACTCTGCAAAATTAAGTTTTACACTTCATATCCTTTCTGTTATATTTAAATTATAAAAATGGGTCAATGGTCAAAAGGTTAAGGTAAAGATGCCCGTTTCGTTAAAAGGTCATGTTGTCGGTCTCTAAAATCTCTTAAACAGTAACCCTTCGGGCTTAATCATGGAACTCCCTTTTCGATACATTCTTACTGTCTCAGAACTCACGCAGGAGATCAAAGATATTCTCGAAGATAGGTTTCCTGACATCTGGGTCGAAGGAGAGATCTCAAACCTCAGAATTCCCCCTTCTGGCCATATTTATTTTACTTTAAAAGACGATTTTAGCCAGGTCCGAGCTGTATTCTTTAAGACGAAAGCTCGAACGCTCCGTTTTCTTCCTGAGGATGGACTTCATGTCATCTGTCGAGGAAGGGTGAGCCTCTACGAAAAAAGGGGAGAATATCAACTGGTTTTAGAGGAGATAGAGCCTAAAGGGATTGGAGCTCTCCAGCTTGCCTTTCTCCAATTAAAGGAGAGGCTTGAGAGGGAGGGGCTTTTCGATATTAAACATAAAAAATCGATTCCCATGATACCCCAAACTATTGGAATTATAACCTCTCCCACTGGAGCCGCCATTAGAGATATGCTTCATATCATCCATCGAAGATACAAAAATGTTCATATCCTCATCTACCCCGTTCGGGTTCAAGGGGAAGGAGCTTCGTCTGAAATTAAAGAAGCGATAGAATATTTCAATGAACAAATGAATGTGGAGGTGATTATCTTAGGAAGAGGAGGGGGATCATTAGAAGACCTATGGGCCTTTAATGAGGAGGAAGCGGCACGGGCAATTTATTATTCTAAAATTCCCATCATCTCTGCAGTAGGCCATGAGACCGATTACACCATCTCAGACTTTGTTGCAGATTTGAGGGCACCCACGCCTTCTGCTGCCGCGGAGTTGGTGGTGAAAGATAAGGGGGAGATCCAAAACACGCTTCATTATTTAGAGAATCGTTTAGAAATTCAAATCTTTAAAAACCTTCGAGAAAGAAGGACAGATTTGTCTCATCTCAGAAAGGGCTTAATAGATCCGAGAAGGAAAATAGAGGAATACTTTTTAAGGGTGGACGACTTCGTCAACAGGTTTCGAAGGTCAATCTATTGGAGCATCAAAGGGAAAAAGGAAAAGAACTTACATCTAAGTGAAAGGTTGATCCTTCAAGATCCCCTACAAAGGATAGAAAACCTTAGACTACTTATTTTTGAGATGGGGAGGCGTTTGGGTCAACATATCAAACACTCCATTGAGATCCAGAGGCAGAAGACGAGATGGGTTCTGGGAAAATTAGATTCATTAAGTCCTCTTTCTATCCTTCAAAGAGGATATAGCATAACTCGAAAGCTCCCAAAACTTCAAATTTTAAGGGATGTGAGTCAAGTCAAAGAAGGGGATAGGGTTGAAGTGAAACTCTATCGGGGAGCCTTGTTCTGTGGTATTGAGAGAAAGGAAGGGTCTTGACGATAAAAGGTTTAAAGATATAATATTATTATTTATACTTAATAAGAGTGGGGAGAGAGTTTGTGCCAAAGGAAAGGTTCGAAGACGCATTGAAAAAATTGGAAAAGATTGTTTCTAAGTTAGAAGAAGGGGAGATCCCCTTAGAAGAGTCCTTAAAACTCTTTGAAGAGGGAATCCGACTCTCCCGGTTTTGTAATCAAAAATTGGATGAGGTAGAGAAGAAAGTAGAGATTCTCCTCAAAGGGAAGGATGAAATTCTAAAAGCCCAGCCCTTCGAGCCTTCAACAGACTTAAAAGAAACCAGCTCTGAAGAAGAATAATACCGGATGGATATTAAGAGATATCTCCAGGAGAAGAAAGAGATTGTCGATATAGCTCTTGAAAAGTATTTCCCTAAGGAAGCGGAGTTTCATACAACACTTCACAAGGCAATAAGGCATAGCCTTTTTAATGGTGGGAAAAGAATTCGCCCCATTTTATCAATAGCTGCCTTTGAAGCAGTAGGTGGAAAGGGAGACAGGATTCTTCCATTTGCCTGCGCATTGGAGATGATCCATACTTACTCTCTCATTCACGATGACCTTCCTGCCATCGATAATGATGATTATCGAAGGGGGAGACCAACCTGTCACAAAGTTTTTGGAGAGGCGATCGGTATTTTGGCTGGAGATGGTCTATTGACAGAAGCCTTTAAATTAATGACAGACCGTTCTACATTGGAGGGTATATGGAATGTAAGAGCCGTTCTCGACACCGTGAATGAGGTGGCTCAGGCTGCAGGAATTTTTGGAATGGTTGGGGGGCAGGTTCTGGACATTGAATCAGAGGGGAAGGAGGTGGACCTTCCTAAGCTCCAGTATATTCATACTCATAAAACTGGAGCGTTGATCCTGGTTTCGATCCGAGCAGGGGCGAAGTTAGGAGGGGGGAGCCCTGAAACTCTTAAGGCATTTACCCATTATGGTGAGAGGGTAGGCCTTGCCTTTCAAATTGCTGATGACATTTTGAATGTGGAGGGAGACGCTCTCTTGCTCGGTAAAAATATAGGAAGCGATCTTTCAAAAAAGAAAGCCACCTATCCCTCTTTATTGGGAATTGAAGAATCAAAGAGGAAGGCTAAGGAATTGATAGATTTTGCGATAGACGCCTTGAATCCATTCGGAGAAGAAGCTGAGCCTCTTAGAGAGATCGCCCGTTTCATCATAGCGAGGCAATATTGACCCCGTAGTTGCATTAAAATATGGACTATATTAATTGTAAGGGGGTCTAAAAGTGAATATGAGTTCCTTAATAGCAGACTTTTTTTTCAATAACGGGGTTGATCGATGACTCGAATATTTGATCAGATATACAAACCAGATGACGTGAAGAGATTAGATATGGAGGAATTGGAGAATCTCTGCAATGAAATACGGAGAGAGATCATCTCCACGGTTTCAAAAACCGGAGGGCACCTTGCTTCGAATCTTGGAGTGGTGGAATTGACGGTTGCCCTTCATTATGTCTTCGACCTCCCCAGGGATAAATTGATATGGGATGTCGGGCACCAGAGTTACACTCACAAACTTTTAACAGAGAGGAGAGACCGTTTCCATACTCTGAGACAATATGAAGGGATCAGTGGTTTTCCAAAAAGGGATGAAAGTCCTTACGATGCCTTCGACTCTGGTCACAGCGGTACCTCTATCTCAGCTGCCCTTGGAATGGCGGAGGCTAGAAGGAAGAAAGGTGAAGAGGGTAGGGTTATTGCCGTGATCGGAGATGGGTCAATGACTGCAGGTCTTGCATTTGAAGGTCTCAATCAAGCAGGGCACATTGATCAAGACTTAATCGTTATCCTCAATGATAACGAAATGTCGATCTCACCTAATGTGGGGGCCCTCTCCTCCTACCTCAACCGTTTGATGACCGGACAGTTTGTCAACCGATTCCGAGAAGATCTGAAGGCCTTTCTTGAGACGCTTCCTGGAATTGGGAAATCAGTACTGAGGTTTGCCAAACAAGCAGAGGAGTCGTTAAAGGGTTTTTTAATGCCAGGCCTCCTCTTTGAGGAACTGGGTTTGAAATATATAGGGCCGATCGATGGCCATCGCCTCGATTATCTAATCGAAAACTTTCAGAATATCAAAAAATTGAGAGGGCCGATCCTTGTCCATGTGATCACCAAAAAAGGGAAAGGCTATGGGCCAGCAGAAATGAACCCTTCTTGTTTCCACGGCATATCTCCTTTCATCGTAGAGACCGGAGAGCCAAGACAGGATGAGACCCATAACCCTCCCACTTTTACCGAGGTCTTCGGTGAGACCCTCTGCAAATTGGCGAAAGAGAACAAACGTCTAATTGCCGTAACGGCGGCCATGCAGAGCGGGACAGGGTTGGAGGAATTTTCAAAGATTTTCCCCGATCGATTTTATGATATTGGAATAGCAGAACAACATGCGGTCACTTTTGCTGCAGGCTTAGCCCTTGAAGGAATGAAACCTGTCGTCGCCATTTATTCTACCTTTTTGCAAAGGGCCTATGACCAGATCCTTCAGGACGTTTGCCTACAGAACCTCCCTGTGGTCTTTGCCCTTGATCGAGGGGGAATCGTAGGAGAGGATGGTCCTACTCATCACGGTCTTTTCGATTTTTCTTACCTAAGGCACATTCCAAATCTCATCATCATGGTACCCAAGGATGAATGTGAGTTTCAGCATATGATCAAAACGGCCATTGATTGTCCCACACCTGTGGCATTCCGATATCCGAGGTCAAAGGGAGTGGGTGTGAGGAGGGATGCCAAACTCAAATCAATCGAGATCGGAAAGGGAGAGGTGGTGAGGGAGGGCAAGGATGTCCTCATCTTAGCCATCGGTTCTACTGTTTATCCTTCCATCCGTGCTGCGGAGAGACTGGAGATGATTGAGATAGAAACGGCGGTGGTCAATAGCCGGTTCCTTAAACCCTTGGATGGAGACCTCATTTGTGACTGGGCGAAAAAGATTGGAAAGGTTCTCACGGTTGAAGAAAATGTACTCCTTGGTGGCTTCGGGAGTGCAGTGCTTGAGCTCTTTCAAGAAAGAGGACTTTTTCAAGTTCAAGTGAAACGTTTGGGCGTCCCTGACCTCTTTGTTGAACATGGCCCACAATCTCTCCTCAGGGAAAAGTATGGGATCGACGAAAATGGTATTTTTAAAGCAGCGAAGGAGATGGCCGAAATGGAGAAATCGTCATCCATTCATCCGATCCAGACCAAGACCTCTGTGACCCGAATGTTTCCCAATCCCGAATAAATTTATCCTGATTTGTGAAACCTCACAATGATATATTTGGGAATCCTCTGAGGAAAGGTTGTTCGGTGGGGTTACTAAGGAGTCCATAATTGATTAGACATATTCTCCCAAAAATCTCCCCTCCCCTCGGTGGGAGGGGATTATTGGGGAGATTTGAGATATTTTTTGTTAGTCTTTAATGTCCATACAATTATGGACTGATTAGTAACATGGGAAGAAAGGAACGGCTTGACAAACTTTTGTTAGAAAAAGGATTCGTTCAGAGTAGAGAGCGAGCGAGATCCTTAATTATGGAAGGGAAGGTAAGTATTGATGGTCAGAAAATGGATAAGCCCGGAACAAAAGTGGATGTGGAAGCCAAGATCCATCTTCGGAGAGAAGGCCGGCCTTATGTGAGTCGGGGGGGAGAGAAATTAGAAGGAGCACTGGAGGCCTTTGGGATTGATCCAGAGGGAATGGTGGTGATGGATGTAGGGGCCTCGACAGGTGGGTTTACAGATTGTGTGCTTCAGAGAGGAGCACGAAAGGTTTATGCTGTGGATGTCGGTTATGGGCAATTGGCATGGAAGCTCCAAAAAGACCCCAGAGTGATAAATTTAGAAAAGAGGAATATAAGATATCTCAAGAGGGGAGAGGTGGAGGAGGAGATGGACCTGATCCTTGTCGATACATCTTTTATCTCGGTCGAAAAATTTCTTCCCCATCTTCTTGGATTTCTGAAAAGAGGAGGTCGTCTCGTTAGCCTCATCAAACCCCAATTTGAAGTGGGAAAGGGTGAAGTGGGAAAAGGAGGGGTGGTACGGGACCCCGCATTACATCAAAAAGTGATCGAACGGATTTCAGAGTTCAGCCGGGGACTTGGATTGAACGTTCTAAGGGTGAAGGAATCTCCTCTCCTTGGCCCAAAAGGAAACAAGGAGTTCTTCCTCTATTTAAAAAGAGCGGATGAGAAGGATGGGCAAACCGAAGGAACCCAAACCTGTTAAGCTCTTTATGAGCCTGATTGCTTCAGAGGATGATATCCTTTATCAGGGAATTCAGGACCTCCGCATGGTCTATGGAGAGTTAGATTTTATAAGCGACAGACTCCCTTTCAACTTCACCGACTACTACGCTCAGGAAATGGGAAAGGATCTTTTTCGTCGCTTCATTACTTTCGAACAGCTCATCTCCATACCGCTCCTGCCGAATATTAAACTGACTACTAATCATTTAGAAGAGAAATATGCGACCCCTGATGGAAATCGTCGGCTCAATATTGATCCGGGATACATCTGTTTGGAGCATATCATTCTTGCTACGACGAAAGGCTATGCCCATCGACCTTATCTTAGGGAGGGCATCTATGCTGATCTAACCTTGATCTTTTGGAATAAGTCCTTTTTACCGCTGGAGTGGACTTATCCCGATTATCGACAGGACGAGGTCATCAAACTCTTCAACCAGTTTCGGAAAAAATATGCAGGGGATTTAAAAGGAGGAAAGGACCATCCATGTTAAAGTCCATGACCGGTTTTGGAAGGGGAGAAGGGGATACGACCTTGGGGAGGTTGATAGTCGAATCTCGATCCGTCAATCACCGATATTGCGATATCAACGTCAAACTTCCTAAACGGCTGATCCCATTTGAAACCCGTATCAAAGAGAGCATCCGATCCCAGGTTTCGAGAGGAAGGGTTGATGTCTCATTCAGATTGGACACCCTTGGAGAAGAAAGAGTTCAGCTCAATGTGGATTTTTATCTTGCCGACCAGTATTACCGAGTGCTTCAGTCCCTTAAGGAAAAGTTCCAACTCGGTGGTGAAATTACTTTGGAAATGCTGACCGGAGCTAAGGACTTGATCACAGCGAAGGAAGAGACAGGAGATATCGAGCCTTACTGGAATGAGATCATTCCGATTTTGAAACGATCCCTCCAAGAGATGGATGACATGAAGCGGGCAGAAGGGGAATCACTCGCAAAAGATCTCCAAGAGCGATTAGACCGAATTGCTCGAGAGTTAGGGGAGATCAAACGACAGTTTCCATTTAGGTTTGAAGTCTATCGAAATCGACTTCAAGAAAGGCTCCAATCTTTATTAGGAGGGATCGAGGTAGATTCTTATCGTTTCCAACAAGAGATAGCCTTCTTGGCAGAGAGGACGGATATTACTGAGGAGGTTGTGAGGGCGGAAAGCCACCTGGCCCAATTGGCCATGCTATTAAAGGGGGAAGAGCCTGTTGGCCGTAAAATGGATTTTTTACTTCAGGAAATTCATCGGGAAGTCAATACGGTAAGCGCTAAGGCGAATGATGCTGAGATTTCCCAAAGGGTTGTGGAGATCAAGGGCGAACTGGAAAGGATTCGGGAACAGGTCCAGAATATCGAGTAAGTAGACTCATCCCTCTCTATCCAGAGAGATAGGGAGGATGAATGGAAAGGTGAGGGGATCGAAAACCAAATGATGGAAAAGGGAAGAGGGTTAACCTTTGTCTTCTCAGCACCTTCAGGTACGGGAAAGACAACTCTGCTCCGAAAGGTCATTGAAGAATTACCAGGCCTTCGCTTTTCTATTTCCTATACCACGCGTTCACCTCGAGCCAACGAGCGTGAGGGGATAGACTATTATTTCGTCACCCATTCTGTTTTTCAAAGAATGGTGGAGAGAGGCGAATTCTTAGAATGGGCAGAAGTGTTGGAGAACCGCTATGGTACGGCTCGAGATAATTTCGAAATCTTGAAATTAGAAGGGATTGATTTGGTTCTGGACATTGACACTCAGGGAGCAAAAAAAGTTTCGAAGGAGATGGATCATGCGATATTGATCTACATCCTTCCTCCATCCCTGAAGATCCTTGAGGAGCGATTGGTCAAAAGGGGTCTCGACTCACCCGAAATCATTAAACTCCGCTTAGCTCATGCAAAGAAAGATATTGGAGAAGCACATTGGTACCATTATGTGATCGTTAATGAACGGATTGAGGATACGGTTGAAAAAATGAAAGCGATCATCATTGCCGAACGGTGTCGAAGGATGAAGGACTTAATACTCAACGAAAAAAAAGAGGGATTGGGAGGAGAAGGATGGCAAGGATAACAGTGGAGGATTGTCTAAAAAAAGTGGAGAGCCGGTTTGAGCTGGTCATCTTGGCTGCGAGAAGGGCGAAGATGATCATGAGAGGGGCCAAGCCTTTAGTGGAGACGGATAACCGACCCATCGTCAACGCTCTTCGGGAAGTGGCTTCGGGGAAAGTGAAGTTCGTCAACCCCAAAGGGAAGACGAAAGGGAGCGAAGCCACTGACGATGAATTATGAAGCGAGACCTCAGAGCGATAAGAGGAGAGGGGGGACCTCAGGGAACTGGATTGATCGCAGACCCTATTTACCACTATATTGTGATGACCGACCGAATAGAAGGGGAGAAAACAGAAAGGGATGTGATCGACACACCATGGGTTCAACGACTTCGTCGCATCTTCCAACTCCAGAGCGCTCGCTGGGTCTTCCCCTCTGCGGAACATACCCGATTCCAGCACTCCCTCGGGACGATGCACATGGCAGGGGTTTTCTCCGAAAAGCTTTATCCATCTCTCTTCAAGATTTTTAAAACCGAACTCCCCTCTTATTACTATATCGAAGAAATCCTTCGGCTCGCTGGACTTTTACATGATATTGGTCATGGCCCCTTCTGCCATTTTTTTGATGAACAATATCTCTCTCGATTCAAAACCAATCACGAAGAGATCGGTCAGCACATCATCAGTGAAAAGGTTGCTCCCATTTTAAAGGCTATACGACGGAGCCCTCATGACGCACTTAAACAATCAGAGGCCATCGATCCAGAACAGATTGGCTTTCTCATCAAGAAGCCTCTTAGGAGAGAGGGGCGAAGGCAACCGCGCTGGTTGATCTCCCTCCAGCAGCTCTTCAGAGGAATTTTTAATTTCGACAATATCGATTATGTATTACGCGATGCTTATATGACCGGTGTGTCCATCGGCCCGATCGATTGGAGAAGGCTTCTCCACTATACCTCCTATCGGAAGGAGGGATGGGTGCTGGATAAAAGAGGAATGGATGCGTTAGCCATGTTTCTCAATGCGCGCCTCTATCTTTTTTCTAATGTTTATTATCACCGCACCACTCGCTCCATCGATCTTCAACTCCAGGAAATTTTTAAAGAGACGATGGAGATCCTCTGTCCGTTTCATCCTCTAAAAGAGATAGACAGCTACCTTTCACTGACGGACTGGTTTCTGATGGAAAAGGTTTTAGAGTGGGAAAAATCTCCATCCCGTAGGGAAAGGAGGCTGGGGAAGAAATGGGTAGAAGTCGTTTCAAGAAAGTTAAAGTGGAGTAGTGCTTTTGAAGAAAAGTTGACCCTTCGAGAAGTTGAATTTGGAAGGCCGACTTTCTTGGCCCCTGAGGAGGTGAAGCAGAGGATGAAGGCATTTTTACCCGAACGTTTGAAAGAGATTGAATTCCACATCGACATGGCCCATCACGACCCCAGACCCCTCAACCCCTGGCATGAATCAGAAGGAGCGACACTCCTCATCTATGACCCAGGATCGGGAAGGATATCAAAGGAACCCCTCAGGAGGTTATTCCAATATATTCCAGCCAAGGTGGCCATCTGCCGGGTTTATACCGCCAACCATCGCCATGATTGGGAACTGAGCCGAGCCGCCCGTCAAGCCCTTGCCTCAGGGGGATATTTGGATGCTTTTGAGACAAATGTTTAAAAAAGATCTTAAAAGCCGGATAGGTTTCCTTTTATGGATATCCTGTTTGGGCCTCTCCATTTTGGGCGGAAAGACCAGCCTTTCCTCTCTCAATGAGGAAAGAGATCCCATGTGGCGAAGAGAAGAGAAATTGAAGGACGATCGAGCAAAGAAGGACAAATTTTTTAAAGAGGATGTCCGTTCTCCACTGAAGGAAGCCGATCGTAGGAAATTTAAAGGACTCCTCTATTACACCATTGACCTGAAATATGCCATGATCGGATCCATGGAACGATATCCCGCTGAACCCAAACCCCTTTACATCAATATTCCCACCAGTAAAGGGAATGAAAAAAAATATGTGAAATATGGTCGTTTCAAATTCAAATTGGAAGGGAAAGAATATGTGCTTCAGTTCTACCGTCCTTTAGGCGGGGGAGAACTTTTCCTCCCTTTCAAAGATAAGACTTCAGAGACGGAAACTCACAAGGACGGGCGCTATCTCTACATCGAACCGATACTTGGAGGAAAGGTCCTGATCGATTTTAATCGGGCCTATAGCCCATTCTGCGAATATAATGAAAAATATACCTGTCCCATTGCGCCGAAAGAAAACTGGTTAGAGATCCCAATTCGGGTGGGGGAGAAACGTTTTCGGTAAGTAAACCCCGCCATAAATGGCGGGGCTTTCTAACGGGGTAAATTTTTTTAGGAGAAAGGAAGATGGACTTAAAAACACTTTTCGTCACTCTTGGGACAATTTTCCTCGCGGAGTTGGGCGATAAGACACAATTGGCGGCTATCCTCATGACTTCCAAGACAGGGCAACCTCTATCGGTTTTTACAGGGGCCATAATTGCCTTCTCTTTAGTGACCTTAATCGGGGTATTTATAGGAGAAGGATTGATTTCTATCATCCCGCAGAATATTCTTAAGAAAGGTGCAGCACTCACCTTTATCTTAATTGGATTGGTGATGTTTTTTGGCAAATAGTCACTCATCTTTTTTCTTGTTTTGAATCAAAGTCCGTGTTATTATGAAATATTATTATGGGTTATTAATTGAAAATTGGATGATTGAAAGGATGTAAGCCGTGGAAGCAAATGGATATCAGAAACAAGTGATGGAAATCTACCAATTTATCAATGATCATCTTTACTTCAATCGGCCGGATATCGAGATTAAAGGGGAACGCTACAATTCAGCGATCCTTTTTAGCCTCTTGACAGGGTTATTGAAGGGGAAGGAATTGATCATTGGTGAACCAGGATTGGGAAAGACGACCTCAGCAGAATTTGTATGTTCGGTGGTTTACCAGTTCCCATTGGGTGTGATCTGGGGGAGCGAGGTTTCTGGACACCCTGAGCAGACAGAGGAGAAGATCATTGGCAGGCCGGACCTGGGAAAGCTAAATCGGGGAGAGGAAGATGTTGTATGGACTAATTTTTCACAGATTCCAGTAAAAATTGTGGATGAGATAAACCGTCTTCCTGAAACCAAACAGAGTATGATCCTCGATGGTGTTGACAGGGGGAACTGGGAATACCTCAATGAGATGATCATTAATGATGAATATTGCCTTTTCGCTACCGCCAATTATCAGGACGGAGGGACGAATACGATCATCGCCCCCTTGGTGGATCGATTCGATGGCATGGTGGAATCAAGGTATCCAGGAGCCAACCTCTCTTTTCTTATTGGGAAAATGAGGCGGAAGGATCATATCTTGAGGCATCCCAAATTTGAAAAGGAACTTTATCGTGTCCTCAAATCTAAGATCACCTACGAAAAGAAGATCCCAAAAATTGAGGAGATCTGTAATGCCTTTGGGGATTATATTCAAGAGGCGTTAAATGTGAAGCCACTCCAGAGGCAGGATCGTGATCAGATTCGATCTGATATGGAAAGATTAGAGTTAGATCTGGATGCCAGCGCCTTTACTCGAATGATCTTAACTGAACTTTCTTTCTGCGATGTTTATGGACAAAAGCGGATCGTGGAAAACTGCGAGGAAGGGTGTCACTATACAGGATATCTCTGTCACCAAATTAAGAATTGTGCATCCAATCGATTGCCAACTTCTATAAGACTCTATGGCCAGGGACTGGCATGGCTCTTGGGAGATTCTGAAATTGATATCGAACATGTGAAATCAATCCTACCCTATACATTATCACACCGTATTCAATGGAAGGATGAGGTCCTCTCTCAGAAAGAGAGGGCGAAAAGGGATGATCCTTTTCCTATCTTCCTGGCGAAGGAAGCGGTGAAAATGGTCTCCCAGAGATATCGCGAACAGAGTGAACATCTAAAAGACGCCTTAGCCATTGGATCGAAGATCTTCCAGGGTGAGTCTTTGGAACCGTTGGAAGGGGATCACCCTCTTTACGTAGAGATCAAAAAGGATGTCAATGCCAGAAGGTCTTGAGATCATAGCTTTTATCACCATTTAATTTCATATCCTTGACCGACAGAGAGGGATTGAGAAGAAGCATAGAAATGAAGACGGTTCATCCACAGAAAAAGAGTTTAATAGACTCCGTGGATAGTAGACCCTGGGCCACAAAGAACCCTTTTGAGGAATTTAAGACCTTCACCTTTCAAAAGACGGATATCCCATTAGATCAGATTATCCAGTCTAATGAAATAGTTATGGACCGGATCCGTTGGGGATACGAAAAGCTTTTGGAAGAGGAGGCGAAAGAACTGGTCTGGATGGTGCAATATAATACTATCATCAAGGCTTATGAGGTCGCGGAAAAATATATTAAAGAGATTGATTATTCGGCAGAGGATATTGAGGATTTCTGCTTTGCTTTAGAAAATACCCATCGGGTCCCCTACCTTATTCCAGGGCCAGCAGGGGTCTACATCTCCGCATTATGTAACTATGCGAAGGAGGAAGAGATCGTTTTGAAATTATCTGAACTTAAAACGGAGATCAATCTCATTGGATTTCGACTCCCCAAAGGGAAACGACTATCGGTGGAAGGAGATACGGGGGATTTTACTGGCATCGGTCTCGAAGGTGGAGAACTTGTGGTGGAGGGAAATGCGAAGAATTGGACCGGTGCTGGAATGAGGTCTGGAAAGATCGTGGTCAAGAAAAACATCGGCCTCCATACTGGAGAATGGATGATGGGGGGGGAGATTTATGTCGGCGGAAGGGTAAGGGGATTGGGGAATATTGTGGAAGGGCGAGTCTTCGAGAGGGAAAAACTGATTTATCCAGGAAAGGTGCGTTACCCCAATCTTTATTATTAAATGAGAGATAGAAATCAAAGCAATTTGAGAGATGGAAGAAAAAAATATAAAGGCGATCGTTGAAGAAATTTGGCCCAGGTTGAAAAAGAAGCATCTCTATCCTGAGCTACCCATGCCAAAGACGGGTAAGGCGGTCGATCCCAACCAAGAGGAGGAAGCACAAAACGAGGGGGTGGGGTTGGAGATGAAACAGAAACAGATGACCATTAACCTCGCTTTCCTTTCCGCCATAAAGGAGAAGATGCCGGAAGAGAAAGTAATCGAGGCCCTTCTCGATCACGGGATTACCCATTATACCTTCTGCCCATGGGATTTTCATACCCATCTCATGCTCTATGCAGAGGCCAAGAAGGTGATGGGCGATAAAGAATCTGCCAAACAAGTTTCGAACTACTTCATCGATGTTATTGCGGATACTCACTGCGTGAAAAAAAGGTCGACCGAGATTCCTGAATTGCACCGAAATCTAAAAAAGAGGAAGGTCGAAGAGGTGATCGCTTCCCTCTATCAAAGGATTTGGGGAATCGACTTGGGAATCGAAAGCTCTCGGAAAGGTGAGGAGGGCCATGAAGAGATTGTCAGACGGCTTGTAAGAATCCCCTACCTGGATCGCTCAAAATGGTCAGAGAGCATTCGAAAGTTCGCCCGTTCCTTAAAACCCCTTATGATTGCAGAACAGAAGGAACAGGAGGCAAGAGGTGAAAAAGGAAAGTCCAACCCTCAAGGGGAACACGATCTAACCCATTATTCATCCGAGGAGATCGATAACGGGTTAAGAGATTATGCCAAAAAGACAAAGGCACTGTCTGAATTCAGAGAGGTCGTTGAAGACTTTTCTGATGAGTTGAAAGAGGCAGGTTATGGTATGGAAGGGGGGATGGGCCGAGGTTATGGCACTCCCATAGATGCAGATGTTCTTTTCTACATGAAACTGTCTGAGAATTATTCCATTCCTATCAGGAAGGTCCCAATAGAGAAGAAGGGGAGCCTTCATCCCCATTCGCATTCTCCATGGGAGGTGGGATCACCTTTTCAGGATGTGGATGTCTGGACAAGTTTTGGCAAAATTATGCCTGGTATCACTCAGATTTGGAAGAAGAAGGAAGGAAAGGGCAGAGGGAAAATGGAGGGGACACCAGATTGCCTCATTATTATTGACTCATCAGGGAGCATGATTAATCCTAGAAAAAGTCTCTCTTATGCCGTCTTAGGGGCAGCCTGTGCAACAAACGCTTATTTACGGAATAATTCCAAGGTAGCGGTATACAATTTCAGTGATGCCCCTATGGGTGGGAGGGACATTTTGGATTATAATGATAATCGGGAAGAGATTTATCATGTTCTCTGCAAATATTTTGGCGGGGGTACAGCCTTAGATTTAGAGGATCTGATCCCTCTGATCAAAGGAAGAAAACACCTTGACCTCTTTATCATTACCGATATGAAAATTACCAATCTTGAGGCATTGATTAGTTTTTTGGGGCAGATCCAGAACCGGATTACGGCAGTTCACATCGGAGAAAATCCTTATGCCGCTCGTTTCGAAAAGGCTGTGGAGAAAAGGAAAAACATCCGACTCTTTACAGTGAAACGGAAGGAGGATATTCCTCACATTGTCCTCGGCAGTATAAGAGAGTACTTCAATCCGACTCATGGGAGTCGATAAAATCAAGGAGAGCATAAGATCGCTTTAAAAAAATCCTTGACTCTTCTCCACTATATTCTATAATTTCTCTTTAGAATTTTCACTTTATAGGAAGGGAGAGGAGTTTTAATTTCAATCCTCATGGATGGAATCGGTTAATGAACCAAGAGATCTTAGAAGCCAGATATACTCATGAAGAAATTGTCCGGAAATATAATTGGATCGCTCCGGTCTATGATCTTTTTGGGATATTGATGGAGTCGAAGGCCCGTCAACGAGCTGTCGAGATGGCCGAGATCCAAAATGGAGAGAAAATACTCGAAGTAGCCTTTGGAACAGGTCTAAATTTTGTAGAGATTCTTAAGAGAAATTCCAAGGGATGGGTAAATGGGATAGATATTTCAACGAAAATGTTAAAGAGGGCAAAGAAAAGGATATCTAAGACAGGACAACAAAATTATACCCTTTTTCTCTGTGATTGCAGGTATCTTCCTTTCGAGGACTGCACTTTTGATATCGTCATGAACCAATATTTATTGGACATCCTGCCAGTCGAAGATTTCATTCCAATACTCTTAGAATTTAAAAGAGTTTTAAAAAATGGGGGCAAAGTTATTTTGGTCAATATGACAAAAGGGGAGAGGTGGTTGAATAGAATTTATGAAGAGGTTTATAAACTGAAACCCCCGCTTTTAGCTGGATGCAGGGGTATTATGGCACAACCATTTCTCGAAAAGATCGGCCTTAAGGGTTTTAAAAGAGAATTTATATCCCAATTTGGATTCCCATCGGAAGTGGTGCAAGGGATTAAGTGAGATAAATTAATATGGAAATGTTTAATAACAAATTGAAAATATTAAGAATTTTATTGATTAAAGATTAGGCAATTTGCTAAAAAAAATGAAGAATATGCTATTTTCAATTAGAAAGTTTAAGATTATTAACAGACTTTAAACAAAAAATGTGGGAAAAATAGATAGCTTCTTAAAATTATTAAGGAATGCAAAAGGGATCAGTTAGAGGAGGGCTTTAACTGATCCCAGCCAGTACATCAATTGGGGGTGAAACAAGGAGGTGATATGTTTTGATGTACTGACCAATATAATTATAATAAGAAGAGGTAAAAAAGTCAATATCAAAAATATTCTGGCATAAGATTTGCTTTAGGATTTGATATAATGATGAGGCTTATTTTAGTTATAATCTTATCCCTATTTCTTACAGAAACTTCTTTTGCCCAGATTTATAAATGGGTAGACGAAAAAGGAGTTGTCCATTTCACAGATGATATCATGCAGATTCCTGAAAAATATCGACCTTCAACTGAAAAGATTGGGTTACCAGAGGAAAAGACTAAGACTGAAACTAAAACAGAGAGTGAAAGACCGAGTATTAAGAAAAAAGAAGATCTTTATAAGGATCAATTAGGAAGGGGTGAAGAATATTGGAGGGCTCGAGTGGAGGAATGGAGGAAGAAATTGAGAGCCTCTCAAGAAAAAATGGAGAGCCTTAGAATAAAATACAATGAATTGACTGAAAAAATAAATGATTCAAAAAGTTCCGTTGAAAGGACAAACCTCCGTAAGGAAAGAGATCAGATAAAGAACGAAATGGATCAATATAGAAATCAAATTGAAGAGGCTAAGATGGTTTTGGAAAAGAAGATACCGGAAGAAGCAGAGCTATATAAAGCTAAGCCAGAATGGATAAAGCAGTGAAAAAATTTCATAGTTACTAAATTGTATAAGTTAAAATCAATCCAATCATCTAAAAGACCTAAATTTTAAAGAAATTTTCATCTTTCCCCAATTTTTGTTGTTCTTCCATTAGTCAAAAATGAACAATTTTTTAAATAAACAAAAATCTTGAACTTCTTTAAAAATTTTTTATAATAAAAAACATTATGGAAGCCCGTCTCTCTTAGTTACTAAGGAGTCCATAATTGATTAGACATATTCTCCCAAAAATCTCCCCTCCCCTCGGAGACTGTGTCGTAATTAGGGTGAGGGTTGAAAATAAAACG
>Ga0194112_10000722_pt1 | contig 48249 bp, 43 predicted proteins | sample TA2MahC400mmetaG_FD_146191 | JGI IMG/M metagenome (GOLD analysis project Ga0194112, IMG submission 146191) | Freshwater microbial communities from Lake Tanganyika, Tanzania - TA2015016 Mahale Deep Cast 400m | ecosystem: Environmental > Aquatic > Freshwater > Lake | place: Tanzania: Lake... | reverse complement strand
TCAAGATCCTCCATCCGGATGATGAATTGCGAGTCGGCCCCCAGGGACAATTTGGCAACAAGGGCGGTCCGCAGGTTGCCAAGGTGAAGATCTCCCGTCGGGGACGGTGCGAAACGACCGCATGCACCCAATTCCTCAGCCATAGGATGCAATGTACAGAGGAGAAGTCGTGTCAAGTCCCGCAATCAAAGTGGATGGGGTGTGGAAGAACTTCCGGCTCTATCACGAAAAGAACCAACACTTGAAGGCTGCGATTCTTCGTGGCCGACGCGCCAGGTACGAAGAGTTTTGGGCACTGAAAGACGTTGACATCGAAATCCCAACGGGTACGACTTTCGGGCTCATCGGGTCGAATGGGTCGGGGAAAAGCACACTCCTCAAGTGCATGGCTCGGATCCTCTACCCAAACAGAGGAAGTGTCGAGGTATCAGGTCGTCTGTCGGCTCTCCTCGAACTCGGTGCGGGTTTCCACCCCGAGCTGTCCGGGCGCGAGAACGTGTTCTTGAATGCTGCAATTCTCGGCATGTCCAAGAAGGACATCATTCGCCGCTTTGATGCAATTGTTGATTTCGCCGGTATCGAGAAGTTCATCGATGCACCTGTGAAGAACTACTCGAACGGTATGCAACTACGCCTCGGCTTTGCGATCGCATCGAACGTCGATCCGGAGATTCTTCTCATTGATGAAGTACTCGCCGTGGGCGACCAGGTATTTCAAGCGAAATGCATGGAACGCATCGAAAGTTTTCGTCTCGAAGGTCGGACCATTGTCTTGGTTTCTCACGGTCTCGGCTCGATTCTTCAACTCTGCGAGAAGACTGCTTGGCTTGAAAGAGGCCAAATCCGCATGGTGGGCGATTCTGCTGATGTCATAGCGGAGTACACCGGCGAGAGTTTCGGTGCGCAACCACGCAAGCCGGGCGAGCAAGGATCCAGATGGGGCACAGGTGAGGTTGAAATCACCGAACTCAAACTCTTGAATCAGGCAGGTGAAGCTTCTCTTTCTTTTGAAACTGGTCAGCCCGTCCGCGTTGAGATCTCATATCAAGCACACAAGCCACTGCGGGAGACAATCTTTGGAATCAAGCTGTTCAACATGCATGGAACCGAGCTTTGGGCAACGAACACCAAACGTCGCCGTCAGTTCATCGAATCATTGAAGCCTGAGGGCACGATCGTCATCACAATCGGTCATCTTCCCCTTCTTGAGGGAACTTTCGACATCAGCGCCAGCATCACCGACCATATCGAGAGGCGCGTGTACGACTGCTGGGAACGCAAAGTGAGATTCGATGTCACCTCGGGCCACAACTTCGACGAGGGCCTTTTCTCGATTCCATCGACATGGGATGCAAGTGGAGCGCGACGCGATTAAGCGGACCTCATGCCTCTTCGGCAAGCCGCCGGTTGAAGCGCACGAAAATCGTTAAACCAACCGAGAGCGATCCAGCAGCGACCAGGCTGAGAATGCCCATGGTTCCAAAGTCGGGGTGCCGTCCGTCAAAGATCACGTGGCGGAAAGATCTGACAAACATCGTCATTGGATTCCAGCCAACGACGCGTGCGGCTACAGGGTTGAGTTTGTCTTCCACGCTCTCGAAGGAATACACGATTGGTGTGAGAAAAAACCACACTTGGGTGACAATGGTCCACAGGTAGGGTAAGTCACGGAAATAGACCGTGAGCACGCTCACTGCCATTGCTATACCTGCGGCGAAGATCGCAAGGAGTGCAAGTAAGACCAACACAAATGGCAACCAGGGAAGCAAGGGGCTCCCCGCGATGAGGAGGATGGCTGCCACCAAGGTCAATTCAATGGATGTTTGAACCACCATGAAGAGAACTTGCGCGATCACCAGGGCCTGCCTAGGAAAAGCAACCTTTCGGACCAGTCCTGCGTTGCCCAGAATCGCGTTCGTCGACATGTTCGTCACCGTCGCAAAAAACCCCCACGGAATGATCCCGCACAGGAGATAGAGGGAAAACTGTGTCAGCCCGGAGGGGTCGCCGGTCGGAGCCTTCGAACCAAACAGGCTGCCGAAGACAAAGGAGTACAGGGCGACCGTCGCAAGGGGGTTGAGAAGCGACCACGTCCACCCAAGAAAGCTCCGACGATATTTGGCCCGTAACTCTCGAAGAGTGAGATTAAGAACCAGTTCGCGAGACTCGAGTACCCGCTGAACTGCCTTTACCTTCACGCCGAAACCCTATCCCCCACTGCGACATCACGCAGGGTGCGCCATGAACTTCAATGCATCGACTTCTGGGCCATCTTGTACGGACAAGAGGCACCAATTCGAATCCGAGCGGGTGACACCAATCTGCGAAACATCCACCTCGGCACCGACAGCCCCGAGGCGAAATGACAGCCATCTCCTGCATCGCATTTCCCGTGGCGTGCGGTCGTCAAATGTGCGGAGGAGCTCGACATACACCGAGGGGCGGCGGACGGGCATCGCGGTCACGCCTTCCGCGCCACCTTCGATCCTGAACTCACGTGCCACCATGACTGCACGGATCTCAGTTGGATAGATCCCGTATGGAACAAATGCCGCTCCAGTCGTCTGATTGCAGGCATTGACGTCAGCAAGGCAGACCCCGTAGGCACCGGGGTTGAGCGGTTGGGTGACAGATGAAAACTTCGGGCCGCCCCACCGGTAGATGAACGCGGCTGTATGCCAATGCTGGCCCGTCGGAGAAAATACCGGGGTGTCGTCGGGAATCTTGTCGAATGACCCACGTTCGATCGATCTTTCGAAAACCTGCCGAGGCCACAAATAGCCGGGGTAGTACTCCGCCACTGCCAAACGATTGTTGGATGTTGCAGCGAGAGTACCCAGCAGAATCAATGCAACCAGAGGAACGGCTGCAATTCGGCCCCAGATAACTGATCGTGCCGCGAACCATCCACGGGCAAACAACACCAGCGCACCCAGAGTCAGCGCAAAACCAAAATATTCGAGGTACACGGGTATGTAGGCATTGCCAAGAACTACCTCGTCTTGCCATCGAACGGTCTGCGAGACGACGAGGGCCGGGATGAACCAAAGGCTGCATCCGACCCCAGCCATCATCAGTAGCGCCTTGTTTGCAACTTTCGGCAACTTGTGCAGAGCCAAGACGCACAGGCCAACAACCAATGCGCCGACGACCCACGATCTAACTTGACGTACGTCGAGGAATCTCGGGAATTTCTGAATGAATGGGGGCGTATTCAACTGGGCATATGAGAGCGGCACGGCGCCAACCGCCTGTCTCACAAACGTCGGAATCAGACGCCCAGGCTCGAGGCTGGACGTGTATCCAGGCGCAGAAGTCTCGACTCGAGCACGAAGGTAGAGCAGGTGCAACATTGCCAGAGCGGCAGGGCCGACGAAGTAGAACGACCGACGAAGCCAATGTCGTCGATTCTCAATGAGCACTATCAAGGCAAGCGCCGGACTGAAAAGAACAGTCGTCTCGTATGTCAGCAGAGCGGCCGAATATGCGACCATCGCAGACATGAAGAATGCGTGGTTGTCGCGACGCGCACCCAATATGCAAAGCGCCGCGGTGAGCAGCATCAGAATCATCAGCGATGGCTGTTGAAGCGAAAACTGCAAGATCGGGTCGTATTGCACGCGGAACTGAAAGGCCGCGACAACCAGTAGTCCGCATAGCAGTGCAGCACGGCCACTTCGAGTCACAAGCCTCACCAGAACCACGAGAAGGGTGACCCCGCCGAGAACCACTGCGAGTTGAGCGGCCTTGTAAACAGCGATCGTGGAAAGGAAATAGTGCGCAGCGGCCCCAATGGTTATGGCACCCGGGAAAAATCTCCCTTGGTTGATCCGCCAACCATTTGTGACTTCCCAGATGAAAGACCAAAGGGATTGGCCGGAAAAGTGAAGATTCATCGGATGCAACGAATCGAACGTGTCATCCCCACTGTAGGGGCTGCCAATCACAGGCCACAGCACAATTGTCGAGAGAGCGAGCAACGCAGCCATCCCCCCAGCCTCAACAAGCAGGGCCTTACGAACCGACTTCACCGAAGTACCGAACATCGGTTGCAATAAGATCGGCGCGTGGTGAAATCGTCGTCTGTCAGGGCCGTAGCTGGAACCATCGTCGCCCAAAACTACCTCGCCCAGGCCGCCATCCTCGCTGACTCGTTCTACAAGATTCACCCCAATGGGGTCTTCACTACTCTTATCATCGACCGTGCGTCCGGTCGCATGCCCCCAGACGAACTTTCAGGGAATGTCGTATCCATCAACGACTTGCCAATCGAATCCGAAACGTTGTACGAAATGGTCGCCTCTTACAGCCTCATGGAACTGGCAACCGCTCTGAAGCCTCGATTTCTCAGCTATCTGTTGTCAGCACATTTCGGGCCAGCCATCTACCTCGACCCGGACATCTACATCTACAGTTCACTGGATCCGATCTTCGGGGCTCTAGCAGAGTCTCCAATCGTTCTCACACCACATACCATCAAACCCATCCCCCGAGATGGGTTGGAAACATCGGAACAGACGATTCGGCATGCGGGGATTTTCAACCTTGGCTTCATCGGGGTCAGCCCGCTCGCAGAAGACTTCCTTGAGTGGTGGCACGAGCGACTCGTCACCGATGCAATCGTCGATCTCGCCCAGGGTCTTTTCACCGACCAGCGATGGATCGATTTCGTGCCATCACTCTTCGAGTTTAGGACGCTGACTGACCCGGGTCTCAACGTGGCCTACTGGAATCTCCACGAACGCAACCTTCTCATCGATGAATCCGGTGTGATTACTTCAAACGGCTCTATGTTGAAATTCATGCACTTCAGTGGCTTTGATCCGGAAAGTCCTTGGCGTCTGACAAAGCACACTGGTGACCGCGCACGATTTGCGATCGGTGACTCCGTCGCCGCACGAGTGCTGTGCGATGAATACGCTCACAGGCTCGTGATCGCAGGTCATACTGAGCGCAAAAAGCAGCCCTACGGCTTCGACCGAACACCAACTGGGCTGCCCCTCACGGCCCTTTCACGGTCGGCCTATCGGCGCGCGCTTTCTCAGTCTTCAGCCCCCAAACCACCCAACCCCATCACACAGCCCGACCAATTCGAAGCTTGGCTCACAAGCCCGACCCTCGGTCTGTTCGGCTACCGACATTCACGACTCGAGCGCGAAATTTGGAACACCCGTCCCGATCTCCAACATCTCCTCCCCGACATCGACTGCAAGCATTCACAACACTTTCTCAAGTGGCTCCGAGAAGACAGGGACGTTCAACAAATCCGTCGTGCCTTTGGAATCGGTTCCCAGAAGCAACCAGTCGTGGAACCACTCAAGAGTGGCGGTTGGAATGTTGTCGGCTACTTCTCCGCCGAGCTTGGCGTCGGTGAAGCCGGACGCCAATTGGGTCGACTGGTCGCTCTGGGTGGCAGGCCGGTTGGTTATGTCGCAACCTCTGTTGAGTCATCGCGGCAGAACCATCACTTCGAACACGACCTCCTCGATCAGCCGAAATATCGAAATTCGATCTTGGCCGTCAATGCAGATCAAACAGAACGCGTTCTCGAACTCTCTGCAATTACACAACATCCACGTGGGCGGCGAATTGGCTTTTGGTTTTGGGAGATCGAAGACTTTCCAAAACAATGGAAATCTGCATTCTCGGTGCTTGACAAGGTGTGGTGCGCATCCGAATTTGTTGAGCAATCCCTACTGCGAGCCAATCCTCCATGTCCGATACGACGCGTTCGTCTACCTCTCGAAGCTCCCATTGAACCGACTCCGTACTCGCGGGATCTGCTTGGGTTGCCCGATGGGTTCGTCTTTCTTTTCACATTTGATTTCAATTCTGTAATGAAGAGAAAGAATCCCGTCGGCGTGGTCGACGCATACCGTCGGGCATTTGGCCCGAATGACGGGGCGCAACTCGTACTGAAATCGATCAATGGACATCGCAATCTCAGCGAGATGGCGCTATTGAAATATCAGATTCAAGACCGCAGCGACATCCAGTTACTGGACGGATACCTCACCGCGGGAGAAGTCCAAGGACAGATCGAGTTGTGCGACTGCTTTGTCTCCCTGCACCGATCCGAAGGTTACGGATTGAATCTCGCCCGCGCCATGATGGCAAACCGTCCGGTCATCGCTACGGGTTACTCAGGGAATTTGGACTTCATGCCTGCTGACTATCCCTTTTTGGTGTCGTGGACCAAGGTCGCCGTTGGTGAAGAGGCTTATCCCTACGAGCCCACTTCACTTTGGGCTGAGCCAAATCTGGATCATGCTGCAGACCTCATGCGCTGGGTCTTTGAAAACCGAGATGCCTCCGTCGCCCAGGCGCAACACTTCTCTCAGTTACTTCAGACGACGCATTCTTTAGATTCTTGTATAGAACGGGTAAGCGACTATCTCGGAGAAATCGAGTGACACGACCAGAGACTCTCGTCAGTTACGCACAGAACCATGAGGACATTGTCCTCGCCCGAATTTTCGAGCCTTGGAACCGCCCAGGCCACTGGGTTGATATCGGAGCGGGCCATCCGACGTTTGATTCAGTCACACGACTCTTTTCCGACTTTGGTTGGACCGGTGTCAATGTTGAGCCGCTCGTGCCTGAATTTGAATCGCTTTGCGCTGAACGTCTAGCGGACATAAATCTCAACTGTGCAATCGGGAGTTCGGTGGGAACCTCCCTTATTTATGAGGGCCCGCCGGCCAGTCGCGGCACATCAACGATGATTCCCGAACACGCCCGCAACGATCGCGATAGATCCGAACCATTGACCACACGTGAAGTTGAGGTACGGACGTTGTCTTCCGTACTCGATCAAACTCCTTGGGAAATCGACTTCATAAAGATTGACGTCGAGGGGATGGAATCGTCAGTAATCGCTTCTGCGGACTGGTCAAGAGTGGGAGCCGAAGTAGTTGTGGTTGAAGCAACGCTTCCGAACTCAATCGTTCCCTCACACCAGACCTGGGAATCGACTCTTCTGGATTCCGGCTACTCACTTCGGCTCTTTGATGGCCTTAATCGTTTCTATTCGCGAGTAGACAGCATCGATCGCATTGACAATGTAGAAGTGTCTAGATGGTACCCCGCCTGTCCTCAAGATCGTTACCTTGACCAGGTAGTTGAAATGCTGAGCATCAGACACAACGATCTCATGACACGTATGGACGAAGCGGTGAGTTATGCAAAGTCCCTGCAAGTTAACCTCACTGCTCGCGATGTCTCTCTCATGGAAGCAACTGAGTATGCCCGATCGCTTGAACTTGAGATCGAAAGATTGAAATCTGCGCTGGCATTGAATGAAGTAACGAGATTGGAACAGACCATCAAGTTACGTGATCTAGAACAGCAGGTCGCTTCACTCGCCCAGCGTCTTGAACGAAATACATAGCGACATCCAGTGTCGGTGAACTTAGCGGGTATTCTCTTGATCGTGCCGACAAAAGCCCGCGGACTCTCGAATTTGAAGGCGGTGGCTGTAGCACTTGCAGGATCGTTGATATCAATTCTGCTGTTCAGGCTTCCGTTCTGGTCGGGTCCAATGTACGGGGATGACTACCTCTTAGTGAACGGCGCTCACCAGCCGGTCGACTCTTCGGGGATAATCGGTGATTTTTTCCTAGTCGGTGGCGGTAAGTGGCGTCCGCTCAATACACCATTGCTTCTTTTTTTGGCGCGTCGCTTTGGGTTCAGCTATCGGCCATACCAAATTGTCAATTTGGCACTCTTAGTCATGTGCTGCACAGTCGTTGGCTTGATGGTCTGGATTGTATGTCGAACGTTGTTGGTGACTCTCTTAAGTTCGGTGTGCATCGGCGCCTCATGCTTTACGTGGCTTGGCCAAATCAGTGTGTACGGAGTACTCGAGTTTTCTGCGGTCCTAATTGCTCTCTTGGCAGTTGCCGTCGAATTGCATTCTTCAGTCAGAGGTGACGCTGAGGGCAAGAAAATATACGCGGCTGTTGGTCTCGTGTTATCCGCAACTTTTATTCACGAGAGAATGCTGATACTCGCATTTCTTTTCGGTGCATTTCATCTTTTGAAACGACGCAGACTGAGTCTTGCCCTTACATATTTCTCAATCCCGATGATTCATGTTGTACTCAAAGGGTTCTTCTTCCAATTGGACGCCGCCCAAACTGGTGGTGAATCGAACCTTCAGCAAGTAAAGGGTCTTTGGATCATTCGACACCTAATCGACGGCGTCGGAGCAATACTAGGTATGAACAGTGGTTCTGGGGTCTTCTATTCCGATGGAACAATTTCCCGGTTCGCGAGATCCGCTGATCTCGGGTTCATAGGTGCTTCTCCAGTCATCCTTGTCGCACTTCTCGTTATGGTCATAGGTTTCGGGAAGTCTCGCTCCTCCCGGTTCTACGAGTGGATGGCCGTTCCATCGCTCCTTCTTGCCCTGGCCATCGGAGCGTTGATTCCGGCCTCTCTGGTGATTCAGCGAATCGAAGGACGATGGCTCTTTTTTCCCCAGGCTCTTTTGGTCGTCGGACTGTTTACGTGGGTCGGCACGTTGTCACTAAGCGGGAAACTGGCAGCCTTACGACTATGTTTGATTGGGTTACTTACAGTTGCATTCCTCTGTCCGTCGATCTACTACCGGACAAAAAGCGGCTCATTTACATTCATAAGAGACCAACCGAGTCTGATGATCGCGGATGTCTTTGCGAAGGCTCCGGTAAAGGGTCCGTGGGTCTTGGTGTTGGGAAGTTCTGATCCCGCCAGTCCATTCCAATGGCAGATGGGTTATACAAGGGCGTTTGAGCAGCTTCCCAATCCCCCGATCAAGACAGTTTGGGGAAATGATCATCAAGACTGTCCCCGAATGTCTCGGCCTCTACCTTGTCTAATCGCGATCGCCGCAAATGGATCCCTGCGTTCGAGAGTCGAGATTCTTTACGTTGCCCCTAGCGAGGAGCCGGCTGATCGCAATGGCTCCGACCATCAAGGCGGCAAGACTTAGCAAGATCTTAAGGTTCGCAAGGTTTATCTTGATTACGGTTCGGCCGTAAGTTGCGCGAAAATCACGAATTTCCCCGGCAAGGTCGTGTCCGTTTGTCCCACCCAGACGTAAAGCACCAATCTCGGAGGTTGCGTGTTCAATTTCAAAGGCTGTGTTTGGTCGCGCCGAGACATTGGGCTTCACTTGACCGTTAACCAAAACCTTTAATTGCTTGCGAATCTGATCAAATCTGATTCCGACGTGCTGCCACTGATTGAAATCAAATGGCTCGCTGATCTTGATGACTTGACTGATGCCCGTTGGGGCCTCACGGGAACCCACCTCAAGAAAGAGGTTCGCATATTGATCGATTGCTATTCGCAAGCCACCATTAGAGGAATCAGAAGTGGAAATCACAAACGCAAAATCGGACGGCCGACTGAAGATTCTGAACCTGAAGTCGATTCGAACCTGCGTTGGTTTTGCAAGATCTTCCAACTCAAGGATTGCAACGGATGGCTCCATTTGGACACGACTATCAAACTTCAATGGACCGATTCTTCGCGCTTCGCTAGGAGGGGTCCAGACACCGTTAGGAACCACGGCCCACGGAGTGAGGAACAGAAATATTCCGACAAAAAGCAAGAGACCATCGCCAATTGATCTTCTTCGAAATTCACTCTGTCTTAAGCGACACATAAGAGCAACCCTTTAGCTCGAGCCCATAGTTGTTTCGTTACGCTGACCATAACCTCGTGTGTTCGTCGTTGGCAGTCAGCGAGATCATTTCCCAATTTCTCGAATCGGGCGCTGCCCAAGTGTAATGACTTCAAGGCCGACTGCCGCGAATTTTTCGCGAGGGAGGACATAACGGAGATCGAAAAGCAACTTGCCGCGCATCGCATCGGCATAGTTTTCTGCAGCGAGAGACGAAAACTCTTCCCACTCCGTTGCGACAACAACTACGTCCGCGCCGCGGAGCGCCTCTTCTATAGTCCCAACTAATGCTATTTGATGAGTAGGTATTCGCGGTTGCATGGGGTCGTAAGCAACAACGCTGAATCCCTCACTCACAAGTGCCTGCCCAATAATTAGCGCCGGAGATTCTCTAACATCGTCTGTTCCAGCCTTGAACGTAAGTCCAAGCAGACAGACTCGAGAAGTCGTTGGATTGTTGCCTGCGAGATCCGTTATTAACTTGACGATTCTTAACTGGTGTTTAGTATTAGTTGCGATCGCAGTTTCGATCAACTCCAAACGCTCACCCGTGAGATCGGCCCCGCGACTTATTGCTCGAGTGTCTTTGGGGAAGCAACTTCCCCCCCACCCTGGGCCTGGCATCAAGAATGTCGCACCAATTCGCTTATCCAACGTCAAACCCTTCACCACTTCCAGGACATCAGCTCCGATTGAGTGGCAGAACGATGCAACTTCGTTGATAAACGAAATTCGCATTGCAAGATAGGAATTGGCCATGTATTTGATAGTTTCTGCGGAAGCAAAGTCAGTCAGAACTATAGGACTCGCTACATTTTCGTAGAGACTTGCAACTCGGTGCCCGGCCATGGGATTGACGCAGCCAACGACTATTCGATCTGGCATCAAAAAGTCGCGTACGGCTGAACCTTCTCGCAAGAATTCGGGATTTGATACAACATCGATATCTGATCTATTAATCAGTTCAACCAAGGAGTTTGCGGAATTGACGGGCACGGTTGACTTGTTTACGACGACAGCTCCAGACTTTAGGTGTGTTCGAATATCCGCCACAACACCGATAATCGCCGTGATATCGGCAGATCCATCATCGGATGTAGGCGTCGGCAAACAGAGAAAGACAAAGTTTGTGTCAGGGATGGCGTCTGAGAGGTTTGTAGTGAAGGACAGGTTTCCGGCATCACAACCTTGAGTTACCAATTCGGAGAGATTTTCTTCGTAGATCGGGAGTATCCCACGCCGAATTGAGTTGATCTTGGTCTCGTCGTTGTCAACACAGATCACCTCATGCCCAAGATGCGCCATACATGCACCTGTGGTCAGGCCGACGTACCCAGTCCCAATAACGACTATCTTTTGAGCTCCCATGCTCCACCAGACCTCTTTGTTCAAAATACGCACAAATGGCCTACATGACCTTTGTGCGCTAGAAGCCTAGGCTGAGTAGCCATATGTCCAGTGACCGAACTGTGCTGATCACGGGAGCTGCAGGCTTCATCGGTTCACACTTGGGTAACAAGATCGTGGAACTCGGTCTTGGGCGCGTGATCGGAGTTGACAACTTACGCTCCGGATCGTGGGATCGGTGCCGCCCAGAGATTGTCCGTCATTCGATTGATCTCAATGAAGTCTCAACTGACAGCTGGGCAAGTTTGCTGCAAGGTGTTGACTGGGTCTTTCATCTCGCAGCAGAAAAGTACAACTCTTCACGATCGACTCCAGAAAGACTGATCGCGACAAATTTGATGGCAACCGAGCGTCTTTTTCGCGCGAGTGCTTTCGCACGAGTCAAACGAATTGTCTTCACGTCATCTCTTTATAGCTATGGCTTGCTCGGGAACCACCCGATGAAGGAATCTGAACTTCCCTGTCCGTTGACACTTTACGGTGCATCAAAATTGGCCGGAGAGCACTTTCTGGCCGCAATCGATCGTGAAATCTCGCTTAGCTGGAATGTTGCTCGGCTCTTCTTTATTTACGGTCCAGGGCAGTACGCTGAAGGCGGATATAAGTCTGTAATCAACCTCAATTTTGAACGTCTGCTTAGGGCAGAATCTCCCCTGATAAACGGCGATGGACGGCAGGAACTTGACTATGTCTACATCGACGACTGCGTCGATGCTCTTCTCCGAATGGCGTCAACTACTGCCGAAAGCCAAGTGCTAAATGTTGCATCTGGAGTCGGTCGGTCGATAATCGAACTGACGGAAGTTATGCGTGAGATTGTCGCGTCTTCAGCATCCCCGGAATTTCGTCCCGCGGATTGGACGCACGGAACTTCGAGAGTTGGATCTCCAAAGAGGATTTCGGAAGTTCTTGGTTGGAGTGCAAGAACGTCGCTTCATGAAGGTCTCGTACGGACACTTGGCTCTTTAGAAAGCTGATGAAGTGCAGATTGATATTTCTCTAGTCGCACCTTGCCTCAACGAGGAAGAAAATGTCGCGGTCCTAGCGAAACGTTTCTTTGATGCTTCTCGTCAGCATCCGTACACCGTTGAGATAGTGTTCGTGGACGATGGCAGTACAGATTCAACGGCGTCAAAGATTGAGTCGCTCATGGAAGAGTACGGCGAACGTGTGAGACTCGTTCGACATCCACGAAATCAAGGCATACCTAAATCCTGGATCTCGGGGTGGGAGGCGAGTCGGGGGACTCACGTCTGTCTGATTGATTCCGATCTTCAGAATCCGCCGGAGGCCGTCTTCGAGATGTTCCATTCCTTGCGGCTCTCTTCTGCCGACTACGTCCAAGCAGTCAGGCGACCGGCAATACGCAGGAACTTTTCAAGAGTTCTTATGTCCCGATTGCTGAATTCGATACTGAATCACGTGTTCAAGATGTCCGCTAGGGACAACAAATCGGGATTTATTTTGACAGACCACAACAAGATGCGAAGTATTTTAGAACATCATGGAATCTATAGGCATTTCCAAACATTTGTAGGTGTGTCGGCGAACGCGAAGGGCTTTTCCGCCATTGAGATCGACACGCCTTTTGAAGATCGCAGAGCTGGAGTTTCGTTTCTTGCGGGCAAATCAGTTCGGGTTGCTGTTGAAGTGCTCAGAGACATACGAGTGGCTCGACAAGAGTTCCGAAGGTTCTAGACCACCCTCAGCAAGGAGCATAGATGCGCGTACTCCCTATCAGCCCGAATTTTCGGCGAGAGTTGTATTTCTTGACGATGCCGTTACATGCATGGATGCTGACCGGGCGTGGAACTCGCGACCACTATCGAGATCTAAGGTCCTCTGAGTCTTGGCCCGCGGCTGAACTTCAGCGGCTACAGCTGGAGCGACTACGAGCCTTAATCAGACATGCTCGAACGACCACTGACTTTTACAAAGAGCGCTTTAACGAGTCCAACTTGACTGAGAATGACATCTCGAATCTCTCGTCCCTCGAGCGGATACCCATGCTTTCGAAGTCAGATGTGCGTAGCAATCTTGAAAATGGCCTGATTTCAACAGCCTTCAAGCAAGCTGATCTTCACCGGATAAACACCAGCGGGTCCACTGGCGAGCCGTTTACGATCTATGCGAATCGAAATCAACTCGAAGTTCGATTCGCGGCGACCCTTCGCGCGATGCAATCAACAGGGTGGGATTTTGGCGACCCTCAAGTCAGACTCTGGCACCAAACACTCGGCATGTCACGCTCACAAGTCATTCGCGAGAGGATCGATGCTTGGTTCTTGAATCGAACATTTATTCCCGCCTTTGAATTTAGTCCGACTTCAATCAGCAGATTCATCAGAATTATCGAAAGGAAGAATCCGATTCTCATTGATGGTTACGCGGAGTCGCTAAACTTCCTTGCAAATTACTTGAATTCGGGGAAATCTATTGATGTCGCCCCAAAGGCGATCATGTCGTCTGCCCAGATGCTCCCAGCGCAGACACGAAAGTCGATCGAAGACCACTTGAATACTCGCGTGTTTGACAAGTACGGCAGTCGAGAGTTCTCGGGCATCGCTTATGAGTGTGCCGAGAATTCTGGTCATCACGTTGTTGATGAGTGCTACATCGTCGAAGTTTTGGTGGACGGACGGCCGGCGAAACCAGGTGAAATAGGAGAGGTTGTCATCACCGATCTCTTCAATTATGCAACGCCGATGATTCGCTACCGCATCGGAGATCTTGCGATGGCTATTGATCAAAGAACATCGTGCAAGTGCGGACGAGCACATTCGAGGATCGGTGAAATTCAAGGTCGCACCCAAGCAATAGTTCATTGTGCAAACGGGACGTGGATGCCTGGAACCTTCTTTGCTCATTTCTTCAAGGACTACGAAGCGGTCATCCGGTTCTTTCAGATTGAACAATTCTCCCCCGGATCGTTCAATCTGAAAATTGTCAAAGGCGAAGAATACTCTGATGCACGTCTTAATGCGATGCTACAAGCTTTGTCGTTCTATGTGGGGTCAACTTCGATAGAGGTTCAAGCAGTTGAAACCATTCCGCTGGTTCGTACTGGCAAGCGAAGCCCGGTCATCTCACACGTCGCCGTTGACTTTCAGAGCTTGCGATCTGTTCGCCGAGATGACCTCCGCAAATGATTGCTCTAGTCACCGGAGTCGCGGGCTTCATTGGAAGCTCAGTAGCTGATGAGTTGCTCCGACGAGGCTGGGATGTTCGAGGGGTCGATTGTTTTACCACCTATTACGAACGTCATTTTAAGGAACGAAATCTGTCAAATGCACGGCGGTCAAGGAAGTTCAGCTTCGTCGAAGCAGACCTTCTGTCGTGCGATCTGAATTCGCTGTTGCATGATTCTCACGTCATTTTTCATCTTGCTGGTCAACCTGGGGTTCGTCCGTCATGGGGACCAGACTTTCAGACGTATCTTGATCTCAACGTCCTCGTCACGCAGCGCCTACTAGAAGCGAGTCGGAACGCTCAGAGAATACGCGCATTCATAAATTCCTCAAGCTCTTCCGTATACGGAGATCAGCATGATCTTCCTGTTACCGAACAACATTTGCCACAACCGACAAGCCCATACGGCGTGTCTAAGCTTGCCGCCGAACACTTGTGTTCGCTTTACCGTTCGCAGTTTGACATTCCTGTAGTATCACTTCGCTACTTCACTGTCTATGGGCCACGGCAACGACCAGATATGGCGATTCATCGCCTAATTAGTGCTGCATACACTGACTCAACATTCACCTTAAACGGAGACGGTAATCAACGTCGTGATTTCACGTTCATAGAAGATGTCGTGGACGCAAATTTGCGGATAATGAGTGCGCTTCTTGAGGAACGTCCGCTCGACAGTTTTTATAACGTCGGGTGCGGCGGAACAATTGGTATGAACGACTTGATCGAAAAAGTTTCCTCAATGGCGGGCCGAAAGATTCGTATCGTTAACGTAAAGGCATCCCCTGGAGACCCTGGAGTTACTTTTTCGGATTCAACCAAACTGCAGGTTGCAACCGGGTGGAGGCCACATTTTGGCCTGGACGAAGGTTTGGAGGCCCAGCTGCGGTCGCTTGTTTAGGCTGATGGCGTGCGAAAAGATGAGGACTGCATGACAAGCATGGAATTTTCGGCGAGCGACTATGATGAACAATGGGCTCGGTTACACGATTTTATTCGGTTCAATCCTGGAGTTCGGAGTCGACGGTGGATGATTCGAAGAGAGCTCGCCGAGTTACAGCCGGCGGCGACAGTTCTTGACGCAGGTTGCGTTCTCGGCCACACAGTCGCAGATATACATGAGTGCTGGAGTTCAGCGGCGGTCACGGGCTTGGATTTGGTTCCTGCCGCAATTGATTGGGCTGCTGGCAAGTTTCCTTCAGCCGAATGGATCTGTGCGGACCTAACGCAACTTGTTATTGAACACGATTTTGACGTCGTCGTCTGTACCGAGGTAATTGAGCATATCGACCGCTTTGACCTAGTTCTATCTGGCCTAGTTCGGCTCACTAAGCCAGGCGGTTTTCTGATCATCACTACCCAGTCGGGGAAAGTCCATGCAACCGAGCGGTCAGTTGGCCACGTTCGACACTTTTCACGACTTGACCTAATCAAGAGACTGACGGAATTGGGAATGGAGATTCAACGTTCAAGACAGTGGGGCTGGCCGGGAATGACCATTCTCAAATACCTCGCGAATTTCAGTCCTGAAACAACGATTTCGCGGTTTGGGTCTGGCGATTACACAAAGTTAGGTCGGATGGTAAACCATCTTGCTTACGTCTTCGCTCGTTGTTTTTCGATTCCATCGTCGAGATTTGATAGCCAAATAATCATAACTGCCAGACGGGCGACCGACCGATGAAGCATTCGCGGCCCATTGGCGTCATGGACGAAATGATTGTGAGACGAGAGCACGAAAACTCCACAACCAACTGGTGGATCGTTGGCAGATCCCGCCTTTTCCACAAGCTATTTCACGCCGCGCCGATACCCCACGGGTGCAAAGTACTCGAAATTGGACCAGGGGCAGGTGGCAATCTCTCTGTATGGCAGTTTCAGTCTTCTCCTTTTCTTGTTCTAGCCGACGCAGATCAAGTTGCCTTGAACGTGGCCATGGCTCAAGGCTCGGCATCCGGCGTCATCATCGACGCCAGCCGCCTCCCGTTCGTCAACGCTTCATTTCACCAGATCCTTATGGGTGACGTGCTAGAGCACATACCGGACGATGAAAGTGCGATGAGGGAAGTTGCACGTGTCCTTCAACCAGAGGGTCTTCTTGTTCTTACCGTCCCCGCTTACCAATTCTTATGGGGGCAACAAGACAAACTTGTGGGACACCAACGGCGCTACCGTCTGCGCCAGTTAAAAAAACTTGTGTTGAACTCCGGACTGGATATCCACGTAGTGACCTACATAAACTGGATAATGTTTCCGATTGCGGTGGGATTCAAGTTCTTCATGCGGGTCTTGAGACCCCGGAACTATTCTGATGCGACCTCGGTGCCGAAATTTACAAACCGTCTTCTGTTAAGAATCTTCCTATTCGACTTATCAGTTGCACAGAAAGTCAGAATTCCCTTCGGCTTATCGATCTTGATCGTGGCGACGAAGCCAACTCAAACCGGCACTGACTCCAGAAGAAAGAAATGCGATTACAAACAGTAATGGCACCAGCCAAAAATCGAGGCGGGCAATTAGCGGGCCTTCTCCTGTTCCTGTGGAGAATCGAGTTAATGAATTGGTGCCAAGCGTAAGTGGCATAAGCGTCACAGCGACCGTGATGCCGAGAACCCATGGCACAATATCCCGAAATGTCCAAGCGGGCTCCACATCTGCGTGGTTGCGATGGAAATAAAACACAAGGGACACCAGTACAATTACAAACACTGAGTTATACCGCGGCGCGTCGGGAACAAGCACGATTCCAATGGTGCTCGTTAGTAGCGTTGCAATAATTCGGTGTTTGAAGCCAACGCAATGAAGCACTACAAGGACGAACAATGCTCCGGCAGTTATAAGACTGAGGGCAGCAGTCGATGTCCAAAAAGTTCCAACATAACTCTTTGTGTTGCACCATGTTTGGGTTGATAAGAGACACCCTGTTCGCCGAGCTAGTCCAAAGAAACTTAACGCATAACCGGCGATGCTGTTGCTGTAGTCCTTACTTGAAACCATTGCGAACATAATGCGCAACTTCCCGTCGAGACTGCCTGGAAACGTTATGAGCGCTGTAAGCGAGATAACTGTCGTCAAACAGACGGCTTTGATTGACTCCCAAATTCTCCGATTCAATAAAAGCGAAATGATGAATATGATTCCCCAAAATTTGAGACTTGCGAGACCAACTAGGAGCAACGTGGCTCTATTCCATTTTTTTTGTTCGATGGCTATGAGGTACAGATATAACAGCGGCACCAAATATGCGACGTGATTGCCCCGATCAATCGCAGAGATGGAACCAGCGCCACATATTGAAATCGCGAGGATGATTAGACTTCGAACTTCGACAGGAAAGCCCCGGGTTTCTGCGAAAATTGGGTATGCAAGCGCGATGACTGCGCCGCTTAAGTACAAAATCAGCGCTAAGTCATACGGCAAAAGACGCAAGAGTTCAAAAATGAGGGCCGTGACGGGAGTATTGGTAGCAGCATAATTTTGTGGCAGGTAGACGGATTCCTGGTACCCGCGATTGTAGGCGAGCCCGAAGTCACCGAAACAGTGCCGCCCAATCCCTTCGAAACCCGTTTTGCACCAGCCATCATCAACCTTAAAGCTGATCGTCTCGGTCCATGTCTTACCGAGGTAGCCGAGCACCAAAACTCCAACCACAACTAACGCAATCGTCGCCACGCTATAAAGCGAGATGATCCGAACTAGACTCGATTTACGCAATCCAGAAGCACTTATCGTAGGGTGTTTCATTTTTGAAATCAGTCACCATGACTGTAATCGGAAGGTCCCCGTAGCTGCATTTGCCGATGCCTGCAGTTAATTTGACTCGGCCGCTGCTGAACCCGACGAGGATGGACTCGGCTCACATCGAACAATATATGCGGGACGCCCACGAACTTCCGCAAATGTCATTCCAACGTATTCTGCGACGATACTTAGACCCAGGAAGAGAAAACCGAAGAGAAGCAAATTGAGACAGACGAGGGTTCCCCATCCCGGGAATGGAACGCCGAACACGAATGCGCGAATTGAGATGATGGCGGCGCCAAGAAATGAAAGCATCGAGAAGACACCTCCGAGAATCGGCATGAGTTTGAGCGGGGAAAGTGAACTTGCGAGTATTCCTCGAATCGCGAATCCAGCGGTTGCAATCGGATTAAAAGTTGACTTTCCGCCCGCGCGGGCCGGTCGCTCGTATTGAATTGCCGTTGACCTGAACCCCAGCCATCCCCATGTTGCGCGAACCATCCGATTCCTCTCGGGCAGCGCATTGAATGCCTCGTACATTTGGCGGTCAACAAGCCGGAAGTCGCTCGCATTACGTGGAACCGGGGTGTCGCTGACTTTGTCGATAAGCCAATAGAAGATTTCGGCTGCAACACGACGGAACTTGCTCTCGCCGTGACGGTAAGTAATCACGCTGTAGACGTGGTCTAGTCCACTCTTCCAAAGTTCAAGCATCTGGGGGATCAACTCGGGAGGATCTTGCAAGTCGGCACTCATGATGACGCATGCATCACCGGTGACGCGAGAGAGTGCGGCCATCATTCCGCCCTCCATGTAGAAGTTGCGCGACAGCTGAATCATCTTGAAACGCGAATCCCGCGCTACCTCAGCACGAATCTTGTCTTCAGTGTCATCGACGGATCCGTTCTCACAGATCACGACTTCGAACTCGTAGTCTTGGCCCAAATTGTCGAACACTTTGCGCAATCGCGTTGCTAGTTGTTCAATATTCGCCGACTCGTTGTAGGCCGGTATCGCGACCGAAATCAGAGGCTTTCGATCAAGGTTGGACATACCTAAAAACCTTACTGTGATCGTCTGGGGGCAAGTCAGGCGTCATGAGGTGAAGTGGGTTCGACTCCATACTTCCCGACTCGGTAATCCTGCTTGTGATCTTGGGCCAATAGGTTTGTAGGGGATCGACTGGAACGATAAACGCTGCTGGACCATTGCTATCAAGAAGGGAGGTGACCTCGGGGTCTGACGCCCAACCCGAGGCGATCTTCTTGCAGGGAATGTTGTACGCGGAGAAGAGTTGCTCCCAATCTGGAAATCCGAGGCCAGTCTGAGTGTCGCAACCGAGGTATGCCCCTCCGAAGTAATTCTTTTGTGTCATACGAATGGACCCATAGCCTTCATTCGCAAAGATGAATGTCTTGATCGGCAACCGATTGACATCGACCGTGGCGAGCTCTTGCAGGTTCTGGGAGAAACCACCGTCACCTTCCACAAGCCATGTTCGGCGACCGGGATGAGCCATTGATGCCCCAATCGCCCCACCGAGTCCATAGCCCATGCTCGCCAGACCTTTATCAGTGATCACTACCTGACCAAATTTCTGTTTGATGACTTGCATTGAGACGGAGTTTGCTCCGCCACTTGAGCAAGGAATGATGATGTCATCAGCTGAAGCCAACTGTGAAACGTCCGAGTAGAAGTCGTACGGGCTGACAAAACCGTCTCGCGTTTCGTTCTGCTCATCATTCAACGGAAAACGTTCTGACATCTCGTTGCAATATTCGAACCAGTTGCCATTTCGTACATAATCATTCTTGAGGACTTCAGAAAGAATCTCGTTGGCGTCAGCTTGCACTGCGAGATCAAGTCGTGGATGCCCCTTGGAGAGTTCGGCGCAGTCGACGTCGACATGAACGACATACGCCCCCTTTGCAAAGGCCTGCCAGTTGAAGCCCGTCTGTTGCAATCCGAGTCGGGTACCGAGGGCCAGGATGAAATCTGCTTGGGAAAGGATGATGTTTGCATGCCTTTGACCCCAAGTATTCGGCCGGCCGAAGTAATTGAATGCAGCCGAATCAATCCTGTCTGTTCCATTCCACGTCGTCATCAGCGGGATATTGATCGAACCCAACTCAGACCTGTACGTCGTTGCCAGAGAGCGCGAGACTCCTCCACCGATGAGAATCACGGGGCGGGTCGCGCTTTTCAGACGCTCGACAATTTCGGGCGCTATTGATTTAGCTGTCCTTACCATTGAGACATCTGGACCGACCGAAGTGTCGACGTCGGTTATGTCTCCAAGATCAAGGCCGCCAATGGGAGCGCCCTGGGCATCAAGGCAAAACTCAAGAAAGACCGGCCCGGGCCTATTTCGCTTTCCAGCAAGCACCGCATCAACAAGTTGCGCCGCTGGAATCGGGTCTTTGATGCACGTTGAGACTTTTGCAACGGGCTTCGCAAGGGCGACGCCATCAACCTCTTGGATTCCCCTTTGGCGGACACCGTCTGTCATGAGGTCGTTTGACTTAACTTGACCGGCCAAGACGAGAAGCTCCCGGCTTTCAAGCCACGCGCCGCCCATCGCCGTCAGGATGTTGGTGACGCCGGGTCCTGCAGTAACGAGCGCGAAAGCACGGCCTCTGCCGTTTGATTCATTGAAGTACTCGACCGCAATGCCCGCTGCGACCTCATGCACAACCGGGATACACGTCATGCGCGTGCGTGCACCATCCAGTAGATGCATGATGTTGCCGCCTGCGACGAAGTAACAATGCGTGTAGCCCAACTGGCTGAGCCACTCCATTACGAGCTCAGCGTATTTGGTTGGTCCATTCGTCATTCGGCGGCCAAACCACGATTCGAAATCTGGTCGTGCAGACTCTGCGTGCGCGAGTACGGGTTATCGAGATCGTCGATTGTGACGGCGCTCAAAGCCGCGACTGGTCGGGCCAATTCTTCACCTTCGATCAATTCACGGCACGAAAGCTGTCCCTTGAGCAAGGGAATCGCGAGGAACACGTCGTCCGGACGGAGGCGGTGGCCTTCCGGAAGATCGTGCTTCGCGTAGACACCACGAATCAAACCATCGAGATATTCGACCTCTCCCTGTGGCGGCTGTCGCTTGTCGGTTCCAGGTGCGCCGCACATTTCCTTGGCTTTCTTGAACGCCTTGAACCATTGGTCGCATCGCTCGGGAAGAGTGCAGTATGGCGATACTGCGATGCCGTCAGCGTCAATGTCGATATGTCGCTCGAAAGTACGTGCACCCTTTGCATAGGCCATCATGATTGACGACGACCAGTCGTGGTATTCGTGAGTCGAGAAACCGAGGGTGACACCCGGATAGCGATTGCGCAGGAAATCAATCTGGTTGAGTTCCAGTTGACTGTCCTCTGACGGGTAGAGCGAGACGCAGTGATTGACCGCGAGCGGAATGCGACGATTCTCGAAGAACGTCACCAAATCGTCGATGTCTTTGAGCGTGCTACCGCCAGTTGATGCGACGACTGGCTTGCGAGTTGTCGCGATCTTTTCGATTAAGACCCAATCATTGATGTCGGAACTCGCAATCTTGAGTATTGGCAACTCAAGTTCTTGACAGAAATCGACGGATCGCTCATCGAAGGGCGTGGCCGTTGGGATACAGCCCGACTTGCGAATGTAGGCAGTGAGATCTTTGAAGTCATCCGCCGACATCTTTGTGTCAAGCGTCTTTTTGATGTATCGGACATCCGTTCGGTGACGATGGTGGGGATGAATGAAGGTGTCAACGTCACGAAGCTGCATCTTGATTGACGCCCGAACGCTGTTGTACCTCACAACTTTCGAGAAGTCGTTGACAATGCGCTTGCCTCGTTCGAGGCTCCCCCAGTGGTTGTTGGCCATTTCGAGGACAAACAACTCGTCGAAGACGTCTCTATTGATGCTCATCTCGTTCCTTTTCGTCTGACGACAGGCGAAGCGAGTCTACTTTACGGTCGTGAGGGCTACCGCTTCGCGATGAATTCGGCGAACAAACCAACCACGAAATCGAGCATTTCACGGGTCAACCCCGGGTAGACCCCGATCCAGAATGTGTGGTCGGTGATGATATCCGCATTGGTGAGGTCTCCGACCACTCTGTGGCTGTGGCCCTTGTACGCCGGTTGGCGCAGAAGGTTGCCGCCGAAGAGCAAACGAGTGCCCACCCGGTTGTTTTCTAGGTGTCGCACCAGGTCATTGCGTGAGAAGGGGCCACCCGGACGCACCGTGATCGGGAATCCAAACCAACTGGGCTCGCTGTTCTTTGTTGCACGCGGCAAGATGAGGAATTCGTCGAACTGCTTGAGCGATTTGTGCAGATACTTCCAATTGGCGCGTCGGGCCGCGATGAAATCGTCAAGTTTGTCGAGCTGGGCGACACCAACTGCGGCTTGCATGTCTGTCGCCTTGAGGTTGTACCCAATATGTGAGTAGACGTACTTGTGGTCGTATCCGTACGGCAATTCACCGAGTTGCCAGTCGAAACGCCGTCCGCATGTGTTGTCTTGGCCCGGAGGACACCAGCAGTCCCGGCCCCAGTCGCGGTACGACTCGATGATCTTGGCCATTGATCCCTTGTTGGCCATCACGGCCCCTCCCTCGCCCATTGTGATGTGGTGCGCGGGATAGAACGATGCCGTTGAAATATCTCCGAATGAACCGACTTGTTTGCCGTCGTACCTTGCACCGACCGCATCACACGTGTCTTCGACAACAAAAAGGTCGTGCTCTTCGGCGATCGCCATCACCGCATTGAGGTCAAACGGGTTTCCAAGGGTGTGAGCCATGACTATTGCGCGAGTCTTTGGCCCAACCGCCTCTCTCATCCGTTCAATATTTGCGTCGTAGGTGCCCAGGACAGCGTCAACGTAGACAGGGGTCAAACGATTCTGAATGATCGGGTTGACAGTGGTTGGAAAACCAGCCGCGACGGTGATGACCTCGTCACCCTCCTTGAGGGCGCCCTTCTTGAGTCGCGGAGAGGTGAGTGAACTCACTGCGATGAGATTCGCAGAGGAACCCGAATTGCAGAGGCGTGCGTGCTTCACACCCATGACTTTGGCGAATCGCTTCTCGAACTGCTCTGCGTAACGTCCCGTGGTCAACCAAAAATCAAGGGAGCTGTCAATAAGGTTCACCAGTTCGCGTTCGTCAAATACTTTCCCCGATACCGGAACCAGCGAAATGTGGCCCACGAACGGTCTCGCTGGAAACGCAACCTCGTAGTACTTGCGTGTCAGTTCAAGAATTTCCTTTCGAAGCTTCGCAGCCTCGCTAGCGGTGCTGTCAGCCACGAGCGCCCCCAAGCAGATTTCGGTACCACGAATAAGTATCGGAGAGTCCTTCTTCAAGAGAGATGCTGGCCGACCATCCCAGAACTTCACGGGCAACGGATGCATCAAGGTATTGGTCTTTGATCTCGCCCTGAGCCTTGTTGAGAATCTTCGGCTTGAGGTCCGGCACCCCAGCTGCGCTACAGCACGCCTCGTAAATCTGCATGACGTTAAGGGGGCTCTCGTCACTGAAATTGAAGCCCTTTCCAACGATTTCATCGCGCTGGAGATGGTCGGCAAGTGCAATATAAGCCATCGCAACGTCGTGAACGTGGAGGTAATCCCTTACGAAGGTGCCGTCACTTCGCAGAATCGGTTGCGAACCTTCGATGATTGACCGAAACGTTCCCGGGATGATTCGACTCCAGTTCAGATCACCGGCACCATAAATATTTCCGCAGCGGGCGATCGCAGTCCGAAGGCCATAAGTGACTGCATACGACGTCGTGAGGAGGTCCGTGCACGATTTTGAAACTTCGTACGGGTGCCGCCCCTCGAGAGGCATCGACTCTTTGTACGGAAGAGATTGTTCACCGTATGCCTTGTCGCTCGATGCCACGATCACGCGCTCGACCATTCCGCCCATCAGGCGGCAGGCATCAAGAACGTTCCACGTTCCCTCGATATTCGAACGAAATGTTGCACGCGGTGCCCGATCGGCGGTTCCGACGATCGTCTGCGCTCCGAGGTGAAAGACGGTATCGACCTCGTGACCATTGATGGATCGCTCGACCGCCTCGAAGTCCTCAAGCCGGCCATTGACAACGTTGACATTGTTCACGACGCCACTTCGGATGAGCTCCGACTGGGGGTCCCAATCGGGGACAAGCGCGACGACGTACGCGCCAGCATCGACCAACAATTTCGTCAACCACGAACCGACCATTCCGGTGGCACCAGTGACGAGGACCCGACGGCCACGCCAGTTGCTGTTGAGGACTTCTGCTTTCACACGGTCAGGCTATCCAGAGGTACGAATAGACCTGAGACTCTGCCCGTCTAGGCTCTCTTCGGTGTCGCAATTAGGTCATGATCTTGAGGAAATTCTGTCGGTATCCGAGATCGACCTTCGTTCGATTGTTGACAAGTCGGTGTTAATGACCGGGGGTACCGGCTTCGTTGGGTCATGGTTGACGGAATCGTGGGACCACGCCTGTCGCCGACTCAGGGGTAAAGGCCGACTCACCATCGTGAGCCGCGACCCAACGGCATTTGTGAGCGAGCACAGTCTTGATTCAGGGCGAGTCGAGTTCATCAGCGGGGACGTACGGTCGTTCAAAGTTGCGCAGGGCACGAGTTTCGACTTGGTTGTGCACGCAGCCACTCCTGCTCGAGCAACGTTGAACAACAACCGTCCGGCGGAGATGCTCGACATCATCCTTGGCGGCCAAGAAAATCTTCTCCGTCAAGTCACGAATGGAACGTCGCCCCGGCTCCTTTTCACAAGCTCTGGTGCTGTGTACGGCCCACAACCGACGACGATTGACAAGATCTCAGAAGATCAACTCATCGGGCCAGACACGCTGAACCCGCGCTCTGCGTACCACGAAGGCAAGCGCATGGCAGAGATGCTGCTTTCCATCGCGGCTTCCGAAGGTGGCGTGCAACCGCTCGTTGCACGGTTGTTCGCGTTTCATGGCCCTTACCTTCCGCTGAACGAACACTTTGCCATCGGCAATTTCATTCGCGATGCTCTCGCCGGAGGACCCATTGTCGTCAATGGCGATGGTACGACTGTTCGCTCATATCAGTATCCAACTGACATGGTCTCTTGGTTGTGGGCAATCGCAGAGCGGGCTCAAGCGTGCCGCGCGTACAACGTTGGATCTGATGAGGGGATGTCGATGCTAGAAATCGCTCGGGCTGTCGCCACAGCAGCCGGCATTTTTGAAGTAGATATTCGCGGCACACCCGACCCCACTCGGGCAATTGACCGTTACGTTCCTTCGATCGATCGATCAAACACTGAATTGGGTCTGGGCAATCGGGTTTCGTTCACCGAAGGATTGACGCGTACGCTCAGATGGCACAAGGAGAGAAACCAGTGGGTACGGCGCGTTTGAACCGAATGTGCCCCGTTTGCGAGTCCGAGTTTGGAACGCTTCTTCACACTCAGCGATTCGCAGAATCATCTGATATTGGGTCGCAGGCTGTCGTAGACATCGTGAGTTGCGACCGGTGCGCCTGTGGCTTCAGTGACCTGAAGATTGCACAGGACGACCTCGATCGAACTTATGAAGAACATTCCAAGTACGCGGATATGTCGGTTTTCGGCGAAGTTTCAGATGAAGACCCGAGATTAAACGAGTCCCCTTGGGACCTGACCCGACTGAGCTCAACCGCGAACTGGATCTCACAACACGTTTCCGATCGGGATGCTCGGATTCTTGATGCGGGCTGTGCGACAGGGAGTCTCATAGGTTTGTTGATTGATCATGGGTTCACGAACCTGGTCGGTCTTGACCCCTCGCCGCTGGCTGCCGCCACCGCTCGAAAGCATTACAAGGTGGAGTCTTTTGCAGGAAGTTTTTGCAGTCCACCGAGTGATATCGGTCGATTTGACGTCATCATTCTGTCTCATGTGCTCGAACACATCGCAGATGTCAAATCAGCGGCGAACGGCCTTGCATCAATTGTGAGTGAAGGCGGGCTCGTCTACCTCGAAGTACCAGATGCAACGCGCTATTCAGATTTTCTTGTTGCGCCTTATCACGATTTCAACAATGAGCACGTAAACCATTTCTCGCTCCAATGCCTCGACACACTCCTTGGACTACGCGGCTTCCAGCGAATCGCCGGCGGCTCAAAGGAAGTTCCGATAGCGCCTAATGTCCTGTATCCGGCAACCTTCGGTTTATGGCGAAAATCAACTCAATACAATCAGGGCATCCACTTCGACGGGGAGTTGCGCAAGGCACTGGAGAAGTATGTCGAGGCATCGAACTCATTGTTGTCGCGACTCGATGAGTGGATATCAACGAATATTGGCGATGAACCTGTCGCGTTGTGGGGCGCGGGAAATCTGACGCTGAAACTGCTCGCATCAACTTGTCTCGGCGCAAAAAACGTCCGTGTGATTGTCGATGGTTCTGCCCAACGTCAAGGTGTTGCGTTATCGGGTAATCTTGTGCATGACCCATCAGAACTGAGTGACTTTGTAGGCACCGTCATCGTCATGTCGCTTCATCACTCTTTGAGCATTACGCGTGCGGCGGCTACCGTCGTTGGAGAACGCACTCGAGTTTTGCGTCTATTGCGTTGATTCAACCACCACGATGCGGTGAAAAAATTGTCGTGATCAGCGCATGCCGCTGTCAAGATTCCGCGTTGACAACCTGGCGCAAACTGAGGTTTGGCTTCAGTCGTGCCAGGTTTTCCAAGGTGCGTTACCCGATGCCCACATTTCGTTGAGCATCGTGAACTCGCGATAGGTATCCATCGGCTGCCAAAACCCCTCGTGTCGATACGCAACGAGCTGGCGGTCACGGGCAAGTGCCTCGAGAGGGGCCTGTTCAAGGACACAATGTTCGTCGAGATAGTCGAGAACTTGCGGTTCAAAGACGAAAAAGCCGGCATTGACGTAATCATCGGTCAAAGGCTTTTCCCGAAAACACAAAACAGTTCCATCAGGGTCGAGGTCCATCACCCCGAATCGCGACAGTGGGCGGACGGTGGTGACGGTCGCTAATCTTCCGTGTGCTTCGTGAAATCTCAGCAAGGCCGCCAGATCAACATCGGCGAGTCCATCTCCGTACGTGACCATGAACCGCTTGTTATCCGTCAAAGAACCTGCTCTTTTGACTCGCCCACCGGTCATTGTTTCTGCGCCCGTATCGACGACGGTGACCTTCCATGAATCTTCAAGATGGCGATCGTGGTACTCAATTGAACTTTTCTCGCCGAGCGTGACCGTGAAATCATTGTTACGAGCCTCGTAATTGAGGAAATAGTCCTTGATGACGTCGCCCCGATAACCGGTGCAAATGACGAATTCGTTCAAGCCGTGGGCCGCAAAATTTTTCATGATGTGCCAAAGAACGGGCTTGCCGCCAACTTCAACCATTGGCTTTGGTCGATATTCGGTTTCTTCGCGCAGGCGCGTTCCAAGGCCACCCGCCAGAAGCATCACTTTCATTGCCTTATCCTCATCTTTTTACCTTCCCGCACGCTAATCCGTCGGTCTGCCTGGCTTTCTTATACTGACTCTTCTGAGTTCTCCAAGGTTTAATCCAGAGAGCCTGCCGTGGTTGGACCGTATCTACGCCGAAATCGAGGCCTACGTCGACTCGCTGGACGACCTACCCAAGACGTACAACCTCCGGGAGGCCCTGGTTCATTGGATGAGGTTTGGCTACGTCCGACTCAGTCAGGTGATTCCGCATGGCGCGATTGATCGATACGTCGATCACGTGAGCCACGCGATGACCAATCCTGAGAAGTTCCGGTTTGCCGTGAATATCGAAGGGCACGGATACAAGTCGATTTGCGACCATGATCCACGTGCGCTGTCGAACCCTCACCTCAGATTGTGCGACTTTCACAACACTTCAGCCGCTGGCAAAGAACTGTCATTGAATGGACCAATCGTGGAGTTCCTCGGACACGTCTTTCGTATGAAGGTGGTTGCAATGCAAACGCTCACCTTCATTCATGGAACAGAGCAGCCGCTGCACCAGGACCATGCCTACGTCGTTTCCGAAATCCCCAGCCACCTTGCCGCCAGTTGGATAGCCCTTGAAGACGTGCGTCCAGAGGCCGGGCCATTGATTTTCTACCCTACCTCTCACCAAGTGCGTATGTTCGACTGGGGTGACGGCATGTTTCTGACCTCGGAGTCTGATTTTGACGAGAACCACTTCGCGGCATACCTCAAGGATGAAGTCGACCGGGTCGATCTCGAACCGAAGTACGAGCTTGCGAAAAAGGGCGACGTCTTTTTGTGGCACGCAACTTTGGTCCACGGAGGTTCGGCCGTGAAGACGCCGGGGCTGACACGAAAGTCGCTTGTCACCCACTACTCGACTCTTGATGCGTATCCATGTTACCGTCGCAGGCCGGATGTTGCCCCGGAATGCTTCGAGGTCAACGGTGGATACGTCTTTGCAAACCCGCTACTTCCGGAGGAAGAGAACGCCCTGGTGTAAAGTCGCTCTACTATGCGAAGAGGCGTGATCCTGCTCGCAACAGTGAGCGAATTCGGCACGGTGGATGCCGTGATACAAGAGATCGCTGAGAGTTGTCATGTGATGGCGAGATTTGGATGGGAAATGAACATCCTGTTCGTCGACGACGGTGGCGACGAATGATTCATCGAGCTTTGCGAAAGCCTCGGTCGGCGTTACGGCGTTGCGACCCGAGCAATTGACGGGCCGCGCGCCGGGCTTGGCGCAGCGATACTTCATGGCTTCGGGCGAAGCCTTGAGGACGAATCGGTTGAATTCATCGTCAATCTCGATGCCGACGGACAGCATGACGCGCGACAACTCGGTGACCTCCTCCGCGCGCACACGACCGCCGGCGCAGATGTCACTATTGGATCCAGATGGGCCAGAGGCGGCCGCTGCTACGGATTGACCTTTTCGAGGAAGATCTTGTCGAGGGTGAGCGCCGGATTCCTTCACCTTGCAGGGGTTCCTCGCCACGTGAAGGATCCAACCACGAGTTTTCGTGTCTATGGACGTCGTGCAGCCGAAGCGCTCCGCCGAGACCTCGTCGGATTCAATGGCTTCTCCTTCTTTGGTGCCGCCATTTCGCTGGCCGATGCACACGGCCTGAAGGTCATTGAGACTCCGATTCACTTTCGGCCTCGCTTGACGGGTGGTTCAAACCTTCGCCTCAAGCAGATCGTTCGTGCCGTGCAGGATCTACCGTCGATTCGTTCAACTCGACATCTGGTCAAATGCCGCCGGGCGGGCTTTCTCAAAGCCGACCATGGATCTGCCGGACCCGATGCCTACAACGCCAGCCGTGAACTTGAATTGCTTTCCAACACTCCGAGATCTACGACCATCATTCTCGACGAGTTGTCCCCCCACTTGGGTCAACGAGTTCTTGAAGTTGGTGCCGGTCTTGGACACATCAACGTCCAACTACGACAGCGTGGTCACGATGTGTTTGCAGTCGAGCCGGACGCCAATCTCTTTGACAAAGCACGAAGCTCCGGTGCTCTGCTTGAGGACTGGGCCTTCCAGGGAACCCTTGAGTCCCTGCATCAACACCAGGGCGAACTCATCGAATCGTTCGACACAATCCTCTACATCAACGTTCTTGAGCACATCGAGGATGACTGCGCCGAACTGCATGTCGCGCAGCGATTCCTGAAACCAGATGGCAACATCGTCATCTTCGTGCCTGCTCTTCCCGCACTGTACGGAACGATGGATGAGGTGTCAGGGCATTACCGCCGGTATCGAAAAAGTGAATTGACGGCGGTTCTTCGAAGCGGGGACTTTGTCGACAATCAACTGTGGTCTTTTGATCCCGTCGGCGTCATTCCGTATTGGATCTCGTACGCCCTTCTCAGACGAAAGTCGCTTGGAGCAGGGTCGGTGCGTCTTTATGACCAGGTGATCATTCCGCTTTCTCGATTCGTGTCGAGAGCGACGAAGCGACGGGTCACTGGCAAGAACCTGATCGCCGTCGGAAGAAAGTCAGAATGATCGCAAACGAACGCTTCCGACGTGAACTGGCGCTGGCCATCGGCGGATTTTTCGTACTCGGGTCCGCAATCGCATTCATCACGGCGTCCTACTTGTCGAAAGGAAGTATCCAATACTTCTTCAGCTTTCACGGATCCGACGGTCCCGCTGGGTACGCAGACTCGGTGGTGCCAACACGTTGGGGAGTCCATCTATTTGGTGACTACCTGCTGCCCCGGTGGCAAAGTCGTCTCACCAGCCCTTGGTACATCGATGACCCAGCGAATGGTCCGGTCAACAACTATTTCCCCTTCACAATGGCGATGTTCTGGGTATTCAGCCACTTTGACTATTGGCGATCATTTGTCGTCTATCTGCTGTTGCCTTTGATTGGTCTGTTCTCGCTCTTGTGGCGGTCGTTCAACAGCGAAACGTTGACTGACCGTGCGCGGCTTCTTTTCAGTCTGGTAGTCCTGACAGCGCCGTTCGTCTCACTGCTCGACCGTGGAAACATCCAGCTTTATGTAATTTGGTTCATCGCGCTGGGACTGCACTTCTTGTTCCGAGGTCGACCAATTATCGGGGCTGTTTTCTTGGGCTTGGCGATTGCCCTCAAGGGCTATCCGATCATCTTTCTCGTCCTTTGGATTCGCAAGAAAAACTGGGTGGGGGCGTGCTACGGCGCCATGGTCGCGGCTGTGGCAACCGTGATTCCACTTTTGTTTTACGACGGTGGTATCACCGCAAATATCCACCGGATATTGCGTAACGTCAAAAGCAACGAGGAGTTGTACGCAGTTGAATCGCTTGCCTACAACAACTCCTTCAAGGGGACTCTTCTGGCTCTCAAAGAGCATGCACCAATCCATATTGATCGGTTCGCAGGGCTGCTTTACGACCACTTTCAGCCCGTGGCGCTGCTCATTGGCTTGGTCGCCGTCTTTCTGATGCTGCAAAGGTCGATCGACGTAGCCACTGCTGTTCTCATTGGCGCAGCAACGACAACAACCGTCGTTGACTTCGTCGGAGGGTACGCAGTCGCCACCTTCTTCGTCTTTTTGATTGGCCTCGGCGGCGGCGAACTCACCATCGCGAAATGGCGGGCTCGGGTCATCTGTATTCTCCTGGCAACCCAGTTCGCGCCCAAAGGATTTCCCGTGAAATTCTGGGCACAGGACCCAAACGGCCCGGTTGCGACCTACACGTCGCTCCTCGGCGGGACGACCTCACTATTGATCATCGTGATCGCCGGGTGGGAATACGCAAGCAAAAAGTGGGCGAGGGGGGACTTGAACCCCCACGTCCTTGCGAACACTGGCACCTGAAGCCAGCGCGTCTGCCATTTCGCCACTCGCCCGAATGACAAGGAAGACGCTATCCCGCACGGACATGGGTATCAAGGTGTGGATGCTCGAGAGGGCAAGACCTCTTCTATTATCTGATCATGTCCGTTGTTGAAGAAATCCGTGGCCTGAGGGATGAAGTCGTTGGACTTCGGGCCCGCCTCGACGAGTCGGAATATCGTCGCAAGAAGTCCGAACAGACCAAGGACGAACTCATCCAGGATCTCGATAACGAACGATCTGCTCATCAAGAGACATCAGTCTTGCTTAAGCAAATGGAACGCGAACGTAATTCAATCTTGCACCTGAAAGAAGATAATGCTCGCCTGCGACATGAACTCGCAGGTTTGAGACAAGAACTTTCTCAACTTTACCGATCGCGCACTTGGAGAATCGGCCGAGTCGTTCTGTCTCCCATTCGGTTCCTGCGGCGCCTCGGCAGATTCGCACAGAAATCCTGAAGCGTGTTTACTACGTTTCAAGGATCATTCGTTCTCTCCGGTCATTCCATTAGGAATGAGTCTTTCCTGAAGACAGTCGACTCCATTCGACACCAAAATCTCCTTGAATGGGAGTGCCTTCTGCTCCTTGAAGAGTGTCCGACCGCAGAAGAGGTGTTTGTCCTGGGCCATCACAGCCCTCGATTCAAGATTGCAGAGGGTGATGAGTGGAACCTATGGCAACTAATCAAAAGTGACGTCGCAATCCACGTCGCTGCGGGAACACAATTGACCTCGGGAGCCCTACGCCTGATTCTCTCTTCCATAGAACCGGAGACTCTTGTTGTCTACGGGGATTCTAGCGGTGTGATACGACCCGACTGGTCACCCATCCGTTACCTGACGGATCATTACTTCGGAGACGTCGTCGCTATTGTTCGACCGGTAGCAGACCGGTTCAAGTGCACTCGGATTCCACAACCACTTTCGCTCGGTGCGCAACTGTCTTTTCGTCCGACTCCAGAAGTGATTCGGCTAGCCCAAGCATCAACCTCTCAATCGAACCGGCTGGAAACGATTAATGTGGTAATTCCCACCGCTGGGTTCACGGCGCCCGGCGGAAAAACCGACCACCCGATGGTCGTTGAACTCCTTGACAGTCTGGGTAATCATGAGAACGTGAGCGTGACAGTCGTCCTTGATTCACGTGTTTTCCCGAATCTTCGTGATGAACTTCTGTCAAGACAAGAGATTTCGGTTGTCATCTTCGACGGGCCGTTCAACTTTGCCAAGAAGTGCAACGTTGGTGCGTCCAACTTCGAATCGGACATCGTGTTCTTCCTCAATGATGACATGACGTGTCTTGTTCCAGATTGGCCAACGAAGGTTCAGGCTGCACTCTCACACGACTCAGTTGCAGCTGTCGGGGGTCTTCTCCTCGATCGCGATGGCCTTGTGCAATGTGCGGGGCACGCAAACCACCCGGTCCCGCACCTCTTCGGCGTGGGTCTTGACCCATTGGATCCGATGAATACTCATTCGCTGCAAACCCTGCGTGAGACAAGTGGCCTCTCGGGTGCGTGCTTCGCTGTAAAGCGCACTGCTTTTGAGGCAGTCGGCGGGATGTGTGAGCTCCTGCCAAACAGCTACAATGATGTTGATCTTGGATTCAAACTCATGACATCTGGTTGGTCGCTCCTCTACGACCCCGCCCTCAAGTTTGTTCATCTCGGATCAGCAAGTCGTGACCCGAAGGTGAACGAACAGGAATCGCAATTGATTGGAAGCCGTTGGGGACGGTACTTCGATCAGGATCCCTACACTCCCTAGATGGGCACGGAGGGCGATATTCAAAAATTGCGAACCTTTGCCCGCAACCAGGCGATGCGTGCGGCCGAATTCAAGCTGCAGGTCGACCACCTGAAGCGTGAGAACATCCGCCTCAGGCGACGTCTCCACAAAATTCACAGATCGTGGACGTGGCGAATTGGCAGAGTGGTGCTATTTCCATATCACCTCGTCGTGGGCTTGATGGATCGTTCACGTACAAAGCGGTCGCCTTTGTGAGTTGCGAGGGATGACGCCGCGATTTTCGGTGGTGACGCCGGTGTACAACACGAAGCGGCGTGATTTGGAAGAGTGCATTGCGTCGGTACTCGACCAGACGTTCACGGACTGGGAATTATGTTTGGTCGACGACATGTCCCCGAAGGGCCATGTTCGCAAGACACTTGCTCGAGCGGCAGCTGTTGACCCGAGAATCCGCGTGATGCACCGAAAAGAGAATGGCGGCATCGTGGCGGCGTCGAACGATGGCTTGGCCATGGCGCGGGGTGAGTTCGTTGCCTTGCTTGACCACGATGACGTGATCGAACCTGATGCCCTCCAATTGGTAAACGACTTGTTGGTCTCGGACGTGGAAATCGACTACGTGTACACCGATGAAACCCTGGTGACGGAGAAGGGTGTGGTTGTCGAGCATTTCCACAAACCCGGTTGGTCGGCCGAGCGGTTCCGCCACCAGATGTACGTGTGCCACTTGTCGGTGATTCGTCGTGACTTGGTGCTTGCTGTAGGTGGGTTTCGCACCGGCTATGACGGTTCGCAGGATTACGACCTGATGTTTCGTGTCACCGAGAACGCGCGGAAGGTCGGCCATGTGCCGAAGTTGCTGTACCACTGGCGCATGGCCGCAACGTCGGTGGCAAACAACGCGTCGGCCAAGCCGTACGCATACGACGCTGGCCAGCGAGCAATCGAGGCGCACCTCGAACGGTCGGGCGTTGACGGAACCGTGGAGCGGCTGCTCAAGTTTCCGGGCAACTACCGGTTGTCGCGGCGGGTGAGTGTCGACGCAGGTGTTGATGTCTTCGTGCCGGATACCGGGGCCACGTCCGACGTGTGGGGCGTGACGCGCCAGCACCATGCCGCAACGATTGCCGACTTGTCAAGAGCCCCGGGACGTGCTGTCAATACCGTGGCAGTGTCTGGTTCCGCCGGTCGCGCTGTTGAGTTCAATTTGGCGGCGCGCCATTCGATTGCCGACGTATTGGTATTCGTGAGCGAAGCCCTCGAGCCAACGGGCGAAGGCTGGGCGGAAGAATTGATGCAGCCGTTCAGCGACCCGAAAGTGGGTGTTGTCTCGGGCTTCACCTACACGGCAAACAGCCGTGTCGAACACGCTGGCTACTACTTACATGGGTCATTTCTCGACCGGTCGCACTACCGCATTCGGCGGCGCAATCGTGGGCAGCGTGCGTTACTGGAGACGATCCACGAGGTATCGGCCGTCGACTGGCAGTGCATGGCGGTGAGGCACAGCCTTTTCGAATCATTGGGTGGTTTCGACGAGTCACTGGATCACCCATGGGTGACGGTGGATTTTTGCTTACGGGTCGGTGAAGCGGGATACCGCACCGTGGTGAGTCCGCGAGCCGAGTTTTTCGAGTTCTCGAATAACGTCGACGAAGCCTGGTACCGCACCCGCGCACCGAAAGCATTCAGGCAGCGGTGGTCTGCCGTGTTCGCGAACGATCCCTATCGTCCGCAACCTCCGTTACGGCAAAGTGCCGAGGCCGAGCGGCCGTTCTGGCGGCCGAAACGTCTGCGCGACTTTGCGTCAGCCCGGCGGAGGTAGCGGTATGGTCGCCGAAGTCGCGATCATCAACATGACAATCACTGCGCCGACGACGATCAACCCGTAGGTGCCCAAAATACGACGACCCGTTCTTGTTTCACCTTGCGTGGCAATCGCCACGACGAAAAGCGGTGCAAGTGACAGGCCGTAGCGCCCCTCGGGTCGTACCAGCGTGCCGGTGTACACAGTGGTGACCAACGAGAAGAGTGGCGAACCAAAGAGCGCAACAATGCCGCCAACGGCCCCAAATTGAAGCGCAAGTGCCGTGCGGTTGGCGCGCAGCAAACAGACGATGGCTGCGCCGGCAAGGAGGGTCGTGGTGAGCGTACGCAAGAGAACAATTGGCTCGGGCAAGAAATTGACGTGCAGGTAGTTGTCAGACGGGGGCAACCAGCGCATCGAGACGTCGGGGTAGATCAGGAAATCGAGGGGTGGAAGGCCGTTGTACTTGTTCAGAAGGTTCTGTGGAATGATCGCTGGATCGATGGTGGCACGAGCCGAGTCGATGATGAGCCACAAAAGTGTCGTGGCAAGTGCGCATCCGAAAACTGTTGCTGACCCGATGAGTCTGCGCTTGGTTTCGGCGGAGAGTTTGCGCTCACGAAGCTCGGGCCATGCATCGGATGATGCGATAAGGAACAACGCCGCGGCGGCCGCGGCGAGAAGGTTGGTCAACTTGACAGCGCCGGCAACGATCCCTGCGACGGCAAGCCAGCGCAGTGCGAGCCCGGCTTCGATGTACCTGAGAGTCGTCAGTGCAACGACCGCACCGACGAGTATCGAGGCGGAGTCGGGCGTGACAGTTCCCGACGAGTGCACCACCGAGGGAAACACCATCAACATCAGGCTGCAGCCTGCGGCGGCATAGGTGTTGGTCTTCAGTTTGCGGAGGAGATGGAACACAAACGTCACGCCCAATGCCGTGATGAGTGCACTAAAGAATCGTGCTCCCTCGAGATACGAAGAGGTGATGCCGATCGTCCGTAGTGTTCGCCCGACCATACCGGCCCCCAAGTAGTAAGTTGGGGGGTGTGGAGAGGCTGTCTGCCACCCGTCGTCCCGGTAACTGAGTGGGTCGAGTAGCGGCGTGTCGCACGGTGGGGCCAGCCAGCCCACAAGGTCGATGCCACGACACGCTTCTTCGCGCATTGCTATCTCACCAACCTTGTCTCCGATGTGGGTGAGCTGGCCGTTGCTGATCTTGACCGCGTAGTCAAGATGACGAAGTTCGTCGATCGGCGACACCGTTCGATAGCGCAGCATGTGCAGGCACCCGACCGACATTGCAAGGAGGAAAACTGCGATGTACGGCAGTGCTGAACGCACTCTGGATGAATGGTCGGCCCGATTCATTGCGATGACGGTAGTCCTCGGATCGATCTGGTGAGGGCGCCCTTGGACCGGGCGATGTCTCTGCTTGCAAGCGCCCTTGCCGATTCGGCAAAAAGGTTGGCTCGCACAATCAGCGCACGACGTGCGGTACGTGCAGTCGCCTGCCAACCCAACCTCTCTGCCTCATGGGCCACCCATTCAGCGAAGAAAAGTTCTTCGTCGTGACGACGAAAGTCGACCGCCAGGCGCCCTGTTTGACTGTTGTCGTGGCGGCGATAGCGATAGGCCGTCACGGAGGTGCCGACGATCGTTTGGTTGCCGACGAGAAAACGGCGCATGGCATCGAGGTCCAGCACGAAATGCCAGTTCGCGTCGAATGGGGTGGGTGTGAGTAGCCGACGGCGGTAGCAAAGCGTGGGGCAAAAAATCCAGTTGGCACGCATGAGTGACTGCAGTCCACGGTCTCCTGCTGTGAGATGGTCACCGGTGAACCGTGGTGTCAGCCAACCTTTGACCGTGTCAGCCAGGGTACGAGTAGCTTGACCTCGATCATTGATGAGATGAACCCGACAGTGGCCAGCCACAGCCAGTGGATGGCGGTCCATGAGGTTGATCATCGTCGAGATGTAGTGCGTTTCCAGTTCGTCATCACAGTGGAAGATGGTGACGAACTCGGTGTCGGCTAGTGACAATGCCTTGTTCCAGTTGCCTGCCAAGCCAAGATTCGCTTCGTTGCGCACATAGCTGATGCGGGGATCAGCGAAGCCTGCCACCAACTCTTCGCCCGACTCCGGGCCGGCATCGTCTACGACCACAGCCTTCCAGTCGGCGACTGTCTGTTGCTGCAGACTCCGTATGGCGGATTCGAGGTACCCGAGCCCGCTGTAGAAAGGCATTGCAAACGTGATTCGGGTGGACACCCGACAAACGGTATCCGTCGTGCGTCCACGGCACCGTCACTATCCTGTCGGCGTGTCGATGGTTGTGCGACAAGCGTTGATTCTCGGGTTCTTTGGCCTGGTTTTTTGCACCGTGATTCTTGTGCTTGCACGGCATAGCAAGTTGGCCTTTCGATTCGTCGTGGGTTGGTTGGGACTGGGGCTCGTTGCCCTTCTCGGGTCGCTGCTGGTATGGACAGTCATCCCATTTTCCGATGCGCTTGGCATCACGCCTGCCACATTCGGCTTGTTAATCGCCATTGTCATCCCCTTGGCCCTCGGCGTTGAACTAACTGTGTCGGAGTCGAAACACCATCGGCGAATCCGCGACTTGGCCGAAACCGTTGCCCTGCTGACCGACCATCTCGACATACGGGCAAAGACCGACCGGCCGGCCACCAGCCACGACGCATTGGTGGTGGTGCCAGCCCTCAACGAGGCCGCATCGGTGGCGGGCGTGGTGAACAGCATCCTCCACGCGGGGTTTGAATGTCTCGTCATCGACGACGGCTCGCACGATGCAACGGCGGCGCAGGCCCGCGGGGCCGGGGCCCACGTCATCAGCATGCCCTTCAATACGGGAATCGGCGGGGCGCTACGGGCCGGGTTCCGCTGGGCGGTGGCAAACGGCTACGGCCGGGTTGTTCAGTGTGACGCCGACGGCCAACATTCACCCGCTCTCATTCGGGTGCTTCTCGACGAGCAGGTACGCACCCGCGCACACCTGGTCATCGGGAGCCGCTTCCTGAACAGCAGCAACTACGACGCCGGTCTATTCCGGCGGTGGTTGATGCGGCGAATGGCCGCCATGGCCAGCCGTGCCGTTGGACACCCACTCACCGACACCACCTCGGGCTTCCGTTGCATTGCAGATGAGTTACTGATCGAGTTCTCGAAGAACTACCCGCAGGAATACATGGAGTCATTCGAGGCGCTGATCGTTGCCGCCAGGTCGGGGTACACCGTGGTCGAAGTTCCCACCGAAATGTCACATCGCGTCGCGGGGATCGCAAGCAACCGACCCCTGAGGGCCGCCGGCTTTACGGCCCGCGTTCTGGTTGGCGGTCCGCTCGGCATTCGCTTCTCGATTCCCCACTTTCAGCCTGCACAATCCCAAGGTGGACGAGAGTCCGCCACGTAGGGTTGGGGCGTGTTCCGCAGCGTCTCCAAAACGGGTATCAGGCCAATCGAGATCGGTCGCAAACTCGTTCGTTCAATCGATGCCGGACGTGCAACCGGGGCCGATGGTCGCACCACTGCACCGAACGTTTTTTCGATCCATCTGAACGAAAACGACCGCAGCACTTTCGGTGATCTCGAAAAGCCGTTGATCACCGAACTGGTCGACGCAGCCAAGCAGTACGTCGCCGACGAAGGGTTCTCGCTGGTCGGCGACATTGCGGTGTCGTTGGTGACCGACGCAACGATGAAGGCGGGCAAGTGTGAGGTGCGGGCGTCAGTCTCTGCCAGCAGCGGGCTCTCGGGGAGCGCCTCCTCCTCGCTCCGCGAAGCGGACCGCTCGTCAGCGGTCTCCCCTGCGCCCGCTGCGCCGCCTGCAACCAGCATTCCGACGGCCGCTCCCTCGGTACCTGTGGCGCCGGTGACGCCACCGACTGTGGCGACACCCTCTATTCCGTCGGTTCCGATTCCTGCCGCTGCTCCACTTGACAAAAGAGCCGCGCTGGTCTTGGGTGACGGAACGAGGGTGGCTGTGAAGCTCGGCGTCATGTCGATCGGTCGATCAGCCGAGTCATCATTGTCCCTCAACGATACGAACGTAAGCCGTCGACATGCCGAGATTCGCTCGCGGGGCGAAGGTGTCCGCAGCGAGTGGTTCCTGCGCGATGTCGGTAGTACCAACGGCACGATGCTTAACGGCGTGAAGATCAGCGGTGATCAAAAGCTGAAGAACGGCGATGCACTGATGTTCGGTGGTACATCGGCGCGCTTCGAGGTGTCATGACACGTACGGGCAGGCCGGCGTGAGCGACCAGTTGCTGAACACCCTCAAGGTTGCCCTTGTCGGCCTCCTCTATCTTTTTTTTGCCCGCGTATTGTGGGCGGTGTGGACAGAGGTTCGCGTGCCGTCGGCAGCGGGTCTGACTGCGGACCGCCTGAAGAAACGCTCGCGACATCGTTCGGGCAAGAAAGCGGCTCTCGCCGCGCCGTCCAGGCTGTTGATGGTGGAACCGCCATCGATGCGGGGCAGCACATTGTCACTGGACGACGAAATGCTGGTCGGCCGCAGCACAGACTGTGAAGTGACGCTGGCTGATGACCCGTTTGTGAGCACGAAGCACGCGCGGTTCTATCGCGACAGCGACAATTGGTTCGTGGAAGACCTGGGCAGTACCAACGGCACTTTGGTCAATGCGGTGCGCATTTCTGCTGCACAGATGCTGCGCGTGGATGACCGGGTGCAAACCGGTAGTGCCGTGTTCGAGGTGCACTAGTGGTACAGATTCATGTGAATAAGGGGGCGCTGACCCACCCCGGTCAGGTGCGAACCGACAATGAGGACGCATTCCTCGCTGAGGGGCGATTGTTCGTTGTCGCTGACGGCATGGGCGGCCACAATGCCGGCGAGGTAGCCAGCAAAATGGCCGTTGAAAACCTGCGGCGGGCCGCGACGAAAATCGTCGACGAGGCGACCCTGTCGACGGCATTGCAGCAGGCGAACGAAGAGATTCACACCGAGTCGAGGATGAACCATATGCGCCACGGCATGGGTACAACCATCGCCGTGTTCGCGGTGACCGACAACGACACCGTGGTGGTGGCCAACGTTGGTGACGCACGCATTTACCGCTGGTATGAGGGCCACCTGTCACGTATCACGAAAGACCACAGTTACGTGCAGGAACTGGTCGATGAGGGTGTGATCACACTGGAGGAAGCGCGGGTGCATCCTCGCCGCAACATCGTGACCCGCGCGTTGGGCATTGATGCCCAAGTCGAAATCTCCACCGCGACGCTGCCCGTGACCATCGGTGCGCGCTACGTACTGTGCAGCGACGGCCTCGTCGACGAAGTCACGGATTCTGAAATCAGCGCCATTCTCGGCCGCCATGAGTCGGCTCAATCAGCTGCAGAGGCTTTAGTTACCGCCGCGAATTCAGCTGGCGGCAGAGACAATGTGACGGTCATTGTTGTCGATGTCACCGATAAGCCGTCATTGGTGACAGGCGCAGGAGGGTCTTCTGACGAACGTTCCGCACAGCGGAGTGAGGAAGAAGAGCCCTCCGAGAGCCTGGCGACGGTCGCCGTCGGTTCGGTGACTAAGGACAATGTTGTCGCAGCACCTGGTCTGCCCAAGGCGAGGGTAGGCCTGAGCCTGGGCTTCATCTTGTTCTGGACCGCACTTGCCGCGATCGTGCTGTCGGTGCTGATTGTGTTCGCGGCGTACGGCCGAACGGGGTACTTCGTCGGGTTCGAGGGCAGCGATGTCGTCATCTACAAGGGGCGGCCGGGTGGTGTGCTGTGGTTCGGCCCGACGGTCGAGGCGCGGACTCCGTTGAAGGAACGAGACCTGACCGAGAATATGGCGATAGAGATCCTCGGTAACCCGACGTTTGGTGATGCAGTGTCGGCGCAGCGATATGTGAACGGCATTCGCGACGAGGTGCAGCCGGTGCCGACGACGACACTGCCGCTACCGGTGACCACGACGTCGTCGAGTACGACAACATCCACCACGTCGACGATTGCTGAGTCGACAACGACAACGTTGGGTTCGTGACCGCAAAAAGTCCGCACGTGTTGGTGCGGCGGCGCAGCGAGTTGGGTTTGGTGTTGCTGGCCGCGGTGATCACAGGGGCGGCATACGTGTTGGCCGCGTTGGGAAAGAATGCAACTCTTCCGGCGCGCATCGGGCCCTTCTTGGCTTCGGTACTGGTGCTCTTGCTGCTGGCCCATATGGCGGTGCGACGATTGGCGCCGGGTGCATCTCCCCTATTGCTGCCCGTTGCTGCGTTGTTGCACGGAGTGGGCTACGTCATGATCGCGCGGTTGAGTGATCGGCTTGCGGGGTTGCAGGCGACGTGGAGTTTGGTTGCGATATCGGCATTCGTCGGGGTGTTGGTGGTGGTACGGCGTGTGGTCGACCTGCTGCGGTGGCAGTGGTGGTTCTTGGGTGCGGGCATTGCCCTCCAGTTGTTGCCGCTGGTTCCGGGTGTGGGGTTTTCATCGGGTGGCGCACGTATTTGGGTGTCGGTGGGGCCGATCAACTTCCAACCCGGGGAATTCGCCAAGGTGTGCCTGGCGTTGTTCTTTGCCGGGTATCTGGCGGACCAGCGTGAGTTGATCCGCGCAGGTGCGCATCGCGTGGGTCGATTTGCCTTGCCCGACGCGCGGGCCTTCCTGCCGGTGTTGCTGGCGTGGGGCGTGTCGGTGGTGGTGATGGTGGCCGAGAAAGACTTGGGCTCGTCGCTGTTGTTCTTCACGTTGTTCGCATTGATGCTGTGGGTGGCGACGGAACGCACGGGGTACGTGGTGTTCGGTGGCGTGTTGTTCGTGGTGGGAGCCACGGTGGCCTACAACTTGTTCGGCCATGTGCGTGACCGCTTCACCATTTGGCTCGACCCGTGGAGCCACTACAACGGCCGCGGCTATCAGATCGCGCAGTCGATGTTCGCCTTCGCCGAAGGCGGCCTGTCGGGCACGGGGTTGGGGTTGGGTGACCCTGGGCGTATTCCGGCGGTGAAGACCGACTTCATCTATGCGGCAATTGGCGAAGAGCTGGGCTTGTTTGGCGCAACGGCGGTGTTGGTGGCGTTCGTGTTGTTGGTGGGCAGTGGGTTGCGCACCGCGGTGCGCACCGACAATGCCTTCGAGAAGTTGTTGGCCGTTGGATTGACGGTGATCGTTGGTGTGCAGGCCTTCATCATCTTGGCAGGTGTGTTGCGGGTGCTGCCGTTGACGGGTGTGACCTTGCCGTTCATGAGCTACGGGGGTAGTTCGCTGGTGGCGAACTACATGTTGTTGGCGCTGTTGATTGCGGTATCGCATTCATCGGCTCGGCGATTGCACGAGGTCGAGCAATGAGCTCCCCAATGAACAAGGTCGATTCGTGAACCGCGTGATTCGTCGGCTGGCAATTGGATTGTTGTTGTGTTACGTGGTGCTGTTCGTGCAGCTGAACGTATTGCAGGTAGGCAAGCGCGATGCCTTGCGGGCCGATGTGCGCAACAACCGTGAGAGCGTTCGGACGTTCGACGCGCCGCGCGGGCCGATTGTGACGGCCGATGGTGTGGTGGTGGCCGAAACGGTGGAGACACCGCTAGAGGCACGTGGCGACTACCGGTACCAGCGCGAGTACCCGACCAAGGACTTGTTTGCGAACGTGTCGGGGTATCACACGTATGCGTATGGCTCGACCCAACTCGAGCACCTCTACGGCGACGTGTTGCGTGGCGACACACCGAAGCAACAGGTGTTGGCCGTGGGTCAAACGTTCTCGGGCGAAGACCAAACGGGGTCGGTAGTGATGACTCTGCGGTCGGACCTGCAGGCGTTGGCGAAACAGTCGCTGCAGGGCCGCGAAGGCTCGGTTGTGGTGTTGGACGTACGTAGCGGTGCGGTGCTGGCAATGTATTCGAACCCGACATACGACCCGAATCTGGTGGCGGTCCACGATGTCGAGGCCGCGGGTGCGGCGTTGACTGCGCTCGACGAGACAACGGGCAAACCATTGTTGGCCAACGCATACCAAGAGCGCTACATGCCGGGGTCGACATTCAAGGTGCTGACCACTGCGACGGCATTGAGTGATGGTGTGGTGTCGGGTGCGTCGTCGTGGCCCGATGAGTCGGCATGGGTGCCGCCGAACACCGACAATCCGATTCAGAACTACGGCAAGAAGGTGTGTGGCGGGGATTTGGTCGAGGTGTTCCGTCGTAGCTGCAACATTCCCTTTGCGCGAATGTCGGTTGATGTGGGGCCGCAGCGCTTGGTTGATGGCGTGCGGTCGTGGGGACTGGAATCGAAGGTGCCGATCGACTTGCCGGGGGCCGCGTCGTCGACGTTTGGTGGCGATGCAAAGTCGTTCGAAGATTCACTTGCCCTGTTGGCCATTCACGGTTTTGGCCAGGGTGGGGTGCAGATGGTGCCGCTGCACATGGCGATGGTCGCCGCTGCGGTGGCCAATGACGGGCGGATGATGAAGCCCTACGTGGTCGACAAGACGCTGGCGCACAACGGCACGGTGTTGACGCAGACCTCGCCCGAGGTGTGGCGCACACCGATTTCCAAGCCCGTGGCAGACCAGTTGACCCAGTTGATGGTGGGCGTGGTGAATGAAGGGACGGCAAAGTGCTGCATGAATCTGGCACGGGATGTGCAGGCGGCGGCGAAAACGGGCACGGCGCAGTTGAACGCCGACGGTGAAGAACAGCGTTCACATGCATGGATCACCGCCTTTGCCCCTGCCAAGGCCCCACGGGTGGCGGTGGCGGTGATGCTGAAGGGCGTGAATGCCACCATCAGCGCGGGAACGGGTGGCACCCTGGCCGGGCCCGTGGCAAAAACTCTTCTCGACCGGGCCTTGTTGGTTGTTCCCAAGTAAGCATTCGGATTCGAACCCGCTCACCTTGAACCCTGTGGGGTGGGCCCACCCCGTTAGCCTTTCGTAGCACCTATGGCGAACGACGGGAAAGCGGTCATCAACGACCGCTACGAGATAGTCCAGCGCGTGGGGCGCGGCGGCATGGCCGACGTGTTCCTGGCCCGCGATGTGCTTCTCGACCGTCCGGTGGCGGTGAAGGTGTTGTTCCCCGAATACGCCACCGACCCGGCCTTTGTCGAGCGTTTCCGCCGGGAAGCCCAGGCCGCGGCCAACTTGAACCACCCGAACATCGTCTCGGTCTACGACTGGGGTCGGGTGGGTAATACGTACTTCATGGCCATGGAATACGTGGAAGGCCGCACCCTGGCCGACATTCTGCGCTCCGACCAGGCCCTGACGAGTGCCCAGGCCGCCGACATCGCTGGCGAAGTGGCAACTGCGCTGTCGTTCGCGCACCGCAACGGTGTGGTGCACCGCGACGTGAAGCCGGCGAACATCTTGATCGGCTCCACTGGCGCGGTGAAGGTGGCCGATTTCGGCATTGCCCGTGCGGTGGATACCGCACAGGAGGCAAACCTGACCCAGACGGGTGCGGTGATGGGTACGGCGACGTACTTCTCGCCCGAACAGGCCCAGGGTGGCCAGCCCGACCCGCGCAGCGACGTGTATTCCCTGGGCATCGTGCTGTACGAAATAGTGGCGGGGGCTCCGCCGTTTCTGGGTGAAAACGCGGTGGGCGTTGCCTACAAGCAGGTGCACGACCAGCCGCGCCCGCTGAACCAGATCGTTCTCGACATACCGCGTGCCTTCGAGGCGATCGTCGCAAAGTGCCTGGCGAAGGACCCGTCGATCCGTTACCAGTCGGCCGATGCGCTGCGTGACGACCTGCGTCGCTACCGCGAGGGCGCCGATGTGGGTGCGTTGATCGAGGCCTTGGGTGGGTCGCTGGGTGCGGCCACCACGGTGATGGCAGCAACGCCGATGACCCCGCGTGGTGATGCAATGACGACTCAGGCCATGCCGACGGTCGGGGCGAATGATTCTTTGAGCGGCATGGTGACTCCGGTGGCGGGTGTGCCGGTTTCGGGGCCGGGCGGCACGCAGGTGATGCCGCAGGTGGCAGTGCCCCCGGGTGCGGTGTTGCCGCCGTACGAAGATGATCGTCCGCGACGTGGTGGTGGCTACATGGTCGCCGCGGTGATTGCGGTACTCGCACTCTTGGGTGGTGGTTTTGCGTTGTTCCGTTCGTTGACGGGTGGTGAAACCGCGAGCGACTTCAAGGTGCCGAACGTTGTGAACCTGACATTGGCCGATGCCAGCAAGGTCATGCTCGACCGTGGGTTGACGCCGGTTCCACTTCCCGTGGCCAAAGACGGCGTGGGTGACGACGTGGTGTATTCGCAGGATCCGTTGCCCGACGTGGTGTTACGCAAGGGCGACGAAGTGAAGTTGACCTACAACCCGAGGAAGGCACCCGTGGTGGTGCCGGCCATTCAGGGTTTGACGGTGAAAGACGCAACGGCGTTGTTGTTGACCAAGGGCTTGACATTGACAATCGCCGAGGTGAGAAACGACGCATCGATTCCACTGAACCAAATCATCAGCCAAGACCCGGGTGGCAACGCCGAAGTACCGGCGGGTTCGGCGGTCAAGGTGGTGGTGTCGGGTGGCGCGGGCCAGGTCACGGTGCCCAGCATCGATGGTCAGTTGCAAGAGGCCGCCGAGAAGTTGCTGAAGTCGGCACCGTACAACTTCATCGTGACGGTACAGACCGAGGTCAGCGACACGGTGGAAAAGGGCCGCGTGGTGCGCACCGACCCCGCGATCGGCGCGCCGATTGATTCGGGCGACACGATCGTGATCTACATCTCGTCCGGCCCACAACAGGTGGAAGTACCCGACGTCGAAGGCCGTACCGAAGGCGAGGCACGGGTGTCGCTGAACACGCGCGGTCTCGGGGTTGAGGTGATCTACGTCGATGTCCCGGCTGGTTCGTTGAACGACGGCAAGGTGATTTCGCAGGGCGTGCCGTTCAAGACGATGGTCGACCCGAACACGTCGATCAAGTTGACGGTGGGCAAGGCCGTTGCGGCCACGACGACGGTCGCACCCCCAACGACCGCCGCGCTGACTCCTGCCCCCCCAACATCGGGTGCTTGATTGGCGGGGCGCTAGACGCGCGCGAGGAAATTTTCGAGCATCTTGTGGCCGTGATTGGTCAGGATGCTTTCGGGGTGGAACTGCACGCCTTCGACATCGAACTCGCGATGGCGCATGCCCATGATCATGCCGACGTCGGTGGCGGCGGTGACTTCCAGACAGTCGGGAAGTGTGTGGGATTCGACGACGAGTGAGTGATAGCGGGTGACTTGAACGGGAGATTCCAGACCGGCGAAGACACCGGTGTTGTGGTGATGAACCTGGGAGGTTTTGCCGTGCAGTAGTTCGGGTGCGCGGATGACGTTGCCGCCGAACACGTGGCCGATGGCCTGGTGGCCGAGACACACACCGAACACGGGAACCTTGCCGGCGAATGCGGTGATGGCCTCGCACAGAATGCCTGCGTCTTCTGGGCGGCCGGGGCCGGGGGAAAGAAGGACGGCGTCGGGTTCGGTGGCGAGAGCCTCGGCGACGGTGACTTCGTTGTTGCGCACCACGACTGGCTCGGCGCCAAGTTCACCCAGGTATTGGACGAGGTTGTAGACGAAGGAGTCGACGTTGTCGATGACGAGAACCTTCACCCCCATGACTTTCAGCCTGCCAGCGCGATGCGGGGTTTGCGCCGTGGTTTTTCGTCAGGCGCGACGGGGGGCACTGGTGCGCGTGCCGACGAGAACCCGATAGGTGGTGGTTTTCGATTCGGCCTTGGCGCTGATGGTGTAAGTGCCGGTGGTCGATGCGGTGGCGCTGGCGACCGTGACCCACTTGGTGCCGCTTTGCTTTTGCAGGGTCACTTTTGACTTTGCGGTGGCCTTGCCCGTGGCGGTGATCTTGCCGGCGGCCTTTTTCAGGCTGAGTGTGGGTGTGATCGCGGCGACGGTTGTTGTGGTTGCCGGCTTGGTTGTTGCGGTCGTGGCGCCGGTCGATGCGGCGGTGACGGTGAGCTTGCCGTATTGGCCGCCTAGGCGATGGCTGCCGATGCCACACCAGAAGTAGTAGTTGCCTGCGGCGTCGAGCTTGAGTGTTCCACCCGAATCAGGTATCGCACTTGGTGCACCCGTGGCGCTGCTGCGTGCACCACCTGGGTCGTTGGTTGTGGTGATGGGGTCGCCGCACTTCCATCCGTTGATGGTGGAACCTTCGGTGCAGAAAACCATGTTGTGTACGCCGCTGGTGTTGTTGAGGGTGATGGTGTCGCCGACCGCCGCCGTGATGGGGTTGATGGCACTGACCGCACCGTTGGCGATAGTCGCGGTGAGTTTCCCGTTCACATAGAAGCACTTCCCGCCGCCGCCGAATGCTGCGTTGCAGGCCTCGTCGCGGCTGTCGGTTCCGGTGATGGGAATATCGGCCGCCTGTGCGGGTGACGCGGCGAAAGTGATACCGGCGAGTGCAGTGACGAAAATTGGGCCGGAGAACTTCCACATGGTCATAGAGATTACGAATGTCTTCGTATGCTTGCGTTATGGAGCAACTGTTTGACCTGCCGGCACACCCATTATTGGTGCACGTGCCCGTGGTTGTGGTGCCAGTGGTCACCTTTGCCTTGCTGTGGTGGGTGGTGATTCGCAAGTATCCGAAGGGTTTTCCGCTGTTTACGGTGGTGTTGTCGTTGATTGCGGGTGTGGGTTTGTTGTTGGCATCGTCGAGTGGTGAGGCATTGGTTGAGGCGTTCGGTTACTTGCGTGAAGAGCCGTTCGTGCGTGAACACATCAAGGCCAGTGAGTCGGCCCGGTTGTGGGGCGTGGTGACGACGGTGTTGGTGGTGATGGGCTATTTCGCCAAGCGGTTGGTGGGTCGCGTGCCGGTGCTGGCAACCGTCAGCAAGGTGGTCTTGGTGGCGGCGTTGGCAGCCAGCATCTCGGCCTCGGGGTTCACCATTCAGGCGGGCCACAACGGGGCCAAAGCGCGCTGGATCGACATCCAGTTCGAGTCGAACAGGTAGGACGGTTTCGTTTCCTCGGGGGGGTGCTGAACGCCTACACTCGGCGTTCGTGGCACCTCCAAAGCGCAAAACGGGTGGTCGGGTGACGCCAAAGGGCACCAAGCCCGGTGGCGTGCACAAAACCCACGCTCTCGACCACAGCGATGTCAAGGCAATGCACGGCACGTCGTCGGTCGAGGCCAGCACGCGCTACACGCCCCCCACGCCCAAGTCGTACTACGAGAGCCCCCGCTGGGTGCCGATTCTGATGTTCGTGCTGCTGGGCCTGGGCTCGCTGGTGATCTTGCTGTACTACCTGGGTGCGGTTCCCGGTGGCCGGTCGAACTGGTACCTGTTCGGCGGTTTGGGCCTGGTTTTGGGCGGGCTTTTCAGCGCCACGAAATACCGCTGAGCGTCT
>Ga0194112_10000716_pt1 | contig 48413 bp, 52 predicted proteins | sample TA2MahC400mmetaG_FD_146191 | JGI IMG/M metagenome (GOLD analysis project Ga0194112, IMG submission 146191) | Freshwater microbial communities from Lake Tanganyika, Tanzania - TA2015016 Mahale Deep Cast 400m | ecosystem: Environmental > Aquatic > Freshwater > Lake | place: Tanzania: Lake... | reverse complement strand
TAGTCACTCAACTAACTGGTAGCCGTTCTCACGCGCAACGCTTTCGCCTCTCTCTACCGAGTATCCAATCCCCGGAACACTCAGTTTAAGGAGCTTGGCCAGATCGGTCAGTGAAGGGGGGGGCTTCGACACTCACCCAAAGTGACCCTTTTATGCTCAGATAGAATGACCCTTGAGATGCGCAGTTGATGACTCAGCAGTTCTGAATACCGATGAGGTTTGGAGGTAGCACCGGTTGGGACGACATGGGGGCTTTGACGGAAGAGAGAGGTGGCGCTGCTTAGCCAAGGAATGTGGGCATACGGGACGTTGGTTCAAACGCAACTTATAGATACTGATCCAAATCTGGAATCACCTCAGAAACTTCATATCGATTGACCAGCGAGGTAGCAACCCCCCAAAAAGCGCGCTACCGCCGCCTCCGAATACCCTAACTTCTTTCACCGCACTCTGGCATATTTGCTTTTGAATCAACCTCCCCTTTTCGATTCCTCGAATCATCACAGGGTGAAAAGTTCCAGGAGCGTCTAATCTGGCTTGACGAGGCATGGCTCTTTTCCACCATAAAACCACTTTAATGCAAAGTGTATATTTTCGACTACGTTCCCCATCTTACCCCATCTTTACAAAGTCGCGGTAGTCAGCAAGAACTGCTGAGTGAATATCGAAGATATTCATGGGAGTGACTCCGGCCATGCAATAAGGCCATTGGCCCTTACCGCCTCCCAGAGCTGCCGATCATAGCTCGCCACCGTAATGGCCGCGCCCAGCATATCCTGCCAGAATAGAGCGGACGCCAGGTGAACCGCATCGTAGCCGCGCAAACCGTAATCCCAGGCAAGGGATGCGGCGCGAGACACGAGGCCCTCCGTCATCTGGAGGCGGACAAGGTTTTCCCAATCGCTGTTGAAAACTTTCAAGGCGGAAACCGCCTCGTCCCGCGGCAAAACCTGAATACGCGAAGCCTTGGCCAGGGCTGCGGCCACTTCCGCCCGGCTGATGACCGCCGTACCGACAGCTTCGGCCTGACCGATGAGCTCTACGACCTCGGCAGAACCCGCCTCGGCCACATATCGCTTGACCAGCGCACTGGCGTCGAGATAGGCGATCATTGGCGGTCCTCAATCAGGAGCTCAGCCACGGTTCGTTTTCCGCGGACCCGCGCGACAGGCACCATGCGCTTCAGTTTGCGCTTGTTCCAGAGCAATAAGCCCGACTGGGCCATCGCCTCAATCCGGTCTTGAATCGGAAATGCTGTGGGAATGATCCGGCCTATCGGGGTCCCCCGCTCCATGATCTCCACCGACTCTCCGGCCTTGGCCAGCCGCAGGTAATGACTCAACCTGCTCTTGAGCTCGCGTATGTTTACTCTCGTTTGCTTCATCATTACCCCCATATGCGTCGCTCTACCTTTTGTAACTACATTATATCATATTGTGGTCACATGTAAAATAGATTATTTCTGTAAAGTGCAGATTTTCCACTAGCCTTTCCACAAAAAGGGAAGTCAACTTAGTCAACAACGTCCCGCACTCACTCTTAACAGGCCGCCTTTGGAGAGGAAGATGTTTTTGAATCGATTGGGGGAGGCCCAAGGCTCGGAAGGTTTCCATGACCAAGGGAAGACCCCCAAAGGATGTGATGAGAAAGTGGGATGTATCTTCAACTAACTGGAAGGGAAGCAACCCTTGTGCTATATTCATCCCGCACCTCCTGGGTGAAGAAAAGGTTGAGAGAGACGACCTTAACTTCATTCAATGTTCATGCCACCCCAGGAGGTGTTTCCACTTTTTACCCAATCTTTTTATTGCGGATCAGGGACCCATTCCAGAATTGCCAATAGGAAGTCAATGTGATAAGATATATGGAAAAAGGGGGTAAATCATGCGTGGGATGAAAGAAATAATACAGGAGGCAGAGTCCCTTCCTGTTGAAGAAAGGGCTATGATTATTGATTCGCTGCTGCGAACACTAAATCCTCCTGCCGCGGAAATCGATGTTGAATGGGCAAAGGTAGCCAAACGGCGACTCGCAGAGTTGCGATCTGGCCGAGTGAAGGCCATTCCAGGAGATAGGGTGTTTGCGAAAATCCGGGAGCGCTTCGAGAAATGACCTTCTCCTTTCATCCCGAGGCTGAATCTGAGTTCCACGAGGCTATCGAATACTACGAAGAATCTGGGCTTGGCCTCGGTTACGATTTTTCAATCGAGGTGCTTGCCACTATTCAAAATATTATCAAATACCCAACTGCGTGGCCGGTCATAGAAGAAGACGTCCGGCGCTGTCTTGTAAAACGTTTTCCATACGGCGTTGTCTATAGCATTGAGCAGGGCGAGATTTTCATTCTTGCAGTAATGCATTTGCGCCGACATCCTGATTATTGGAAAAACAGACATTGAAATAGCCTAACAAGCCGCTCACTTGGCGCCTTACTGACACGCGGGCAATAGGCCTACACTCTTGACATGGTGCAGGGTTCCAGGGGTTCTAGGAGCGTCTAATCTGGCTTGACGAGGCATGGCTCTTTTCCACCATAAAACCACTTTAATGCAAAGTGTATATTTTCCACTACCTTCCTCTTCTATGTCCCCTTTCCACCAAAAGGGAAGTCAACGTAGTAACAATGTCCCGCACTCCTCGCCGAGGAGGGGCGGAGGCTGGGTGGGATTAGTGTGTCGGCCATCAGCCAGAATAAGAAGCGCTTGGAGGCATCGCTTCGGAAGAATTCTCGTCTGCGCGAGAGCCTACAAAGGTTGTCACAAGGGTTGGGTTCGAAACTTAGTCAATAGTGCAGGTTTGACCCCAATTTTTCGAAGAAGGCGAAGATCAAAGCGAGGTATATTCCCCGCATGGCTTCCCGGCAGAGAGAATCCCTCTACCGGAACTGGAAAAGGGCCGTTGAAAGGGCGAGAGGGTGGGAGGAAGAGACGAAACAAAGGGAGTCGGGTGGGGGGGATGTCTAATTAATGGCCGAATACGTTTGTCCCGTATGGCTGGGATATTTTTTAGCCAGTCCTTTTAGGAGGCTTTTCCAGAACCCCTGGAAAAGCCTTGAACCGTATGTTCAGAAGGATATGAAGGTTTTGGATATCGGCCCCGGCATGGGATTTTTCAGCCTGCCCCTCGCTCAACTCGTTGGCCCGAAAGGTAAGGTCATAGGCGTTGATCTCCGCTTCAGCCCTTCTTATACGGATGGACAATCTGCAAACCAGGAATCGGAATATAATGTTTCTTGTTGAAGGTATAGAGTGGGATCTTGAATGAAACGGCCAACTGGCCTATCAATACATCGATGATCCCTATTTGGTGACTCCTATGGTGGATGGCAAATATATCAAGTGCCTCGTTGCAGACTTCAGGGGTAGGCCAAAGCACCTCAAACGATGACAATTTCTTACGAACTTTTGCGACCTCCCTTTTGGTTTTGCATCCCTGTATCAGTTCCATGACGACGAATCCCGGCAGAACGATAATTTCATCGCCATGCGAATTCAACCAGACAATGGCCGGCGGGTAATCCCTGAGCACATCGATCATGATATCCGTATCCAGGAGGATCATATTCCCCTCTTTTGTGCTTTTTCCCGCAAAGCACGGGCATAAAGAGAACTGTCTCCGATGGCATGATTTTTCCACATGCCAACAAGGCCGGAGGCCAGCAATTGTCGGGCGGTGGAAGGTCTTGATTGCCTTTTTAAAGGCTCAGATATCACGATCATCTCAACGACCTGACCTTTTTTAAAGGGCAGTCCTATCAATTGAATTTCGCCATCTTTTTTCATCTTTTCTTTAATAATAATAGCCTCCATAAAACGCCCTCCTATGTTTCAGTAATCCCTATCAGAAATGGGGTCTATTCAGGTCTCCAAACCATGCAACCTCCTGGCTACCCGATGGGTACCGATTAAGGATTGATGGATAAGGACAGAAAAAGAAGTTCGCAGGTGTAAGGGGATTGTATTAAATTAAAGGGCTAAGATCAAGATATTTTTGGATATGGGCCCTATCAGAGTCAAAAAATGTTCCAGATAGATGGACTTGATATTTTCTTTCAGAGGTTTACAATCCTCCCCCTCCTTTTTTCGAATTGCCTTGGCGATTGCCGAGGTGCAGACCCCTAACTGCCTTGCTATGTCCGCCATCGCAATCCTATACTCTCGACTCAAAATCCATGAACATGGTTCTCCAGAAAAGGCTAGGCCAGCATGCGGGTGCGGGTGACGAAGTCTTTCGGGTCCAGGGTATCCCGAAAGATCCCCTTGCCTTCCATTCCTCGAATCATCACATGAGGCAAAGTTCCTGGAACGTCTAATTTGGCTCGACGAGGCATGGCTCTTTTCCACCATAAAACCACTTTAATGCAAAGTGTATATTTTCCACTACATTCCTCTTCTATGTCCCCTTTCCACAAAAAGGGAAGTCAACGTAGTCAACAAGGTCCCGCACTCCACTGTTGTTTGATAATGCCCGATGTCATAATTTGTCTTTGAACCAACGTCCCGGTCTCATAGCTGATCTGAAACGCATCAGTCTCGATTACCTGAAGGAATTCCACCAGAAAAATCCCCTGCGTCCGAGGGCTATGAAAGAAGAACTTAAAACCAAGCTTCCTCCCCAGATGGATACCCGGCTCTTCAATCACCTATTGTCCATCCTTAGCGAAGAGAAAGAAATTATCGTCGAAAAAGAAACTATTCGTCTAATTACGCACACCATTGCCCTCAAAGATGAAGAAAAAGACCTGCGCCAAAAAATAATTATTCTTTATGCCCGGGGAAAGCTCCAGCCGCCAGTGGTGAAAGAAGTCTTAGCTGAACTGGGAGTTTCCGAGAGCGAATTTAAGCCGGTCGCTCAGCTTCTAACCAAAGAAGGACTGCTGGTCAAGGTGAAAGATGATCTTTATTTTTACCGGCAGGCTCTTGAAGAGCTGGAAGGGAAGGTGGTCGATTTCCTTAAGCAACACAAAGAGATGAACCCCGCCCACTTTAAAGGCCTCTCCCAGGTTTCCCGCAAGTTCGCTATTCCGCTGCTGGAGTATTTCGACGCCCAAAAGCTAACCTTGCGTATCGGGGACAAAAGAGTGCTGCGTAAATAAGGGATATCCCCCTCGGCCCTCCTTTACCGGATGGAAAAATACCGCCTGAAAAAAAATCCTTAACTGCTTATCCTGGCGTTTTTACTGCGAGAGGCCGGTCAGTTGAAACGCGGCCCAGAAGAAGGGATGGGGATACTTCTCTTTCACTTTGATTTGCGCCTGGCGGAGAGCTTCGTCCTTCTCCATCCGGGTGACCTTCTCGTAGAAATCAACCATGAGATCCCGGGTGGCCAGGTCGTCAACCTTCCAGAGGCTGGAAACGATGGACCGGGAACCGGCGTAAAGAAAGCCGCGCGTGAATCCCATAACGTCATCCCCGCTGGCTACCTTGCTCAGAGCCGTTTCGCAGGCGCTGAGGGTGATTAGATCCGCGTTCAGGCTGAGCCGGTAAAGATCCCCGGCCTTAAGCAGGCCATCATGATCCTTCCCTTTGGCCAGGAGCAGGGCGGAGTTGAGAGGATTCTCGGGATCAAAGAGACCGTGGGCCGCAAAATGGATGATGGGAAATCGACCGCCGTGTTGGGCCACATAAGCGGCCTGAGCGTCTTTTCCGAGAAGAACTTGCGCCCCGGGCAGGATCTTGGCGATTGCCAGGGCTTCCTCCTCGGCATATTTCAGGCTGTACTTCGGGTCGCCCAGATCCGGGTTGCCCAGGATGAGGGCCTGGCGGTCGTCCTTTTTCAGGGAAGCCTTTAAAAATTTGAGCACGCTGGCATTCGGGAGCACGCGAATGTTGTGAAGGTCTAAAAGATACTCTTTCCCGGTGAAAAGGGCCCCAAAGGGCAAATAGTGCAGCGCGCCGTGCGGTACAACGGTTAACTCCTTTGTATTGATCAGGCTGTGAATGGGGGCGACAAGCTTGTCATAGAGCATTTTCGAGAGTTCCCGGTACCCCTGGGAAGAAGGATCGGCGAGGGCTTCCCTGAGTCTTTGGACGTCTTTTTCAATTTCCCCGGCCGCAAGTTTTTTAGCCGCGATTCCTTCCCGCTTCAAGACAAAGGCGTACCAATCTTTGCCGGTTGAATAGTACTCAAGCAGAGTTTCGTTGGCGGTAATCCGCTCCCGGATCTCCCCCAAGCTTGTGCCGGTAACCGTTACCAGAGAAGCAAATTCAGGGGCCTGTTCGGCCAGTTCCTTTTTCAGGCTGATCACCACCCCCCGCGTTTGGCGTCCTTCTCCCTTATCCGCCTGATCCTCGATGATATTCAAATTGTTTTCAACCTTCGCCAGCCGGTTCAAGGTGTTTTCGACTTTGGAGGCCTCCCGGGAATGAGTCACAATATTTTTCTGGGAAGATAGGAGATCGACGAGGGCCCTTCCCTTGGCCCGCTCCACGTATTCGAAGGCCTCGGCTATTCGACCGCCGGCGACCAATAGGGAGACCATCTCCTGATAGATGGACTGCTTATCGCCGACATACCCGATCCGCCCGGTTTCCGTGTTTATGGACGAACGCTGCTTTTCGATGACCTCGGCCGCCTCCTTGAGCAGTTGCTCCGCCAGTGACTGCTCCCATTCCGCCCGGGCGATTTTGGCCCGGTCAAGCAGTACCGGCCAGTATAGCCCGCCGATCTGCTTGATCTGCGGATGTTTCAGGAGCTGGTCATAGCCGCTTTTCGCTTCCGCTATGGCCCCGGTCTCATATAGGCATTTGGATAAAATGAAGAACTTGGGAAGTTCCTGAAAGGTCTGGTCGTAAAAGGCCGTGACCATGCCGCTCACCTTGGCCGCCGGATTCTTGACTGCCGCCAGGGCTTTGTTGAACCTCTTCCTGGCCATATTTACCCGAGCGATAGCCAGGTACTTCTCGGGCCCCAGGATGGAAACGTCCGGGGAAACGCTTTCCAGCATAGCCAAACAGCGCTCGACTTTGCGGTCGCGGTTCAAGTTGGCATAGGCGATTCCCAGGATGCCGGCAATATCTATGAGCTGCGACCGGTAGAAATTGCTGGATTTCCCTTTAGGTTGATTCAGGAGGGCATAGGCTTCCTCGGCTTCCTTGATGGCGCGGTTGTAATCTCCCTGGTCGAGATAGGCAAGCCCGCGCAGGGTTTTTGGGTATACGGTGAGGTCGCTTCCGTAATAGCTGTCGTCCCCCATGGCGATATTTTTCTCCAGGCGGTCCACTGTCGCGAACATTTTTTCGTAGTCCCGGATCTCATAGAAAGCCCCGGCAAGAAGGTATAACTGGAACGAGGGAGTTTCGCCTGTTTTCTCCAATTTTGGTTGCAGGGCCTTGATCACTTCGTGATGCTGTTTTTTCTGCATGTAGGAACTGACCTGAAGCTCCGTGATAAACGCGGGGCTACACCCGCAGGCGAGTAACAGCAGAAAAACGGAAATCCCCCTCAGGTTTCCCCAGGGAGTCATATTTTTCCACCTTCGGGCCAGCAATCTTCCTATCTCCTTCGTTAACCTAGTTTTCATCCGAAAACTCCCTCTCCCCTCAGGAGACTGTGTCGGAATAAGATGAAAGGCCGTCATTCCTGCGAAACCTGTCCCTGCATGTTTTAAGCAGGGGGCAGGAATCCGGGTCCTTGAAATTATTGTACTCTCCAACTGCCTGGATGCCCGCTTCCGCGGGCATGACGAATTACGACCCAGCCTTTCAGGCGGGGAGAGGGGGAATGAAAGGCCAAAAGCCTTTTTGATTATCATAACGAAATAACACTTCAATTTCAATAAATAGTCCGGGAAAAAGATTGACTAACCACATTTTTCTATATAAAATCAATCCGTTAATAAAATAATTTAAAAAATGTTATCTGCAATCTGGCTCTATCGCCAGCTGTCTACTCTACCATTTCGTTTATAATTTAAAAGGTGATTTCTCATGGAGATAAAATTTTCACGCCATGCTAAAAGGAGGGCAAAACTTTACGCGATTTCTGAAACAATAATAACGGAAATATTAACGGACATGAGTTTGCACCAGGGTGAACATAAAATTATAAAACATGTTTCAGGTTTATCAAATCAACTATTTCCCGTGGCCAGACCCCATTTAAAACCCATTTAAAACATTTAAAAGTTCGTTGCTGCCGATCTCATTTCTCAAGCAGCGCATGACGAAGAAACGGCGGCCGTTCTGTTCTGCTTATCCAGAAATTTTGCTCTGGAAGTAAGCAGGAATGTCGTTAACCAGTTGGCTTCCCTGCCCCGCAGCCGGATGGCAGAGCAGGCGTTAAAAAATTACGGGACCATTCTCATTGTAAAAAATCTCACCGAGGCAGCGAGAATGATTAACGCCCTTGCTCCTGAGTACTTGGAGTTGGCCGTGATGAATCCCTTTCAGCTCTTAATGGAAACTAAAAATACAGGAGCCATCTTCCTGGGTCACATTTCTCCGGAAGCCATAGGGGGTTAAATTGCCGGCCAGGGTCACCGGTGAGGAAAAGCCCAGGATGGCAACAGAGGAGAGGGCGACCGGCATACGTTGTTTTACAATTTCCAAGAGGATTCGGGTCACGTCAGGATTCAAAGTCAGGGGACTCAGCATCCAGGAAGTGATGAAAGACAGAATGGGCCTCTGCCTTAGCTCTTTTTCGCTACCCGCGATCATTGCCCCGAGGCTCATCACTTCCTTCACTTTTTCGGGGAAATAGACATTCCCCATGACATGCTTGCCGGTGTTTACAAGAGAGGCGTAATACTTATTGATATCGAGTTTTTCCAGCGGAACGTCCTGAGCCTCCACGGGCCGGATATAGAAATCAATATATCTGAGACCATCTACGAGGCGGGCAAGGTCGGCCACATCTTTCAGGGTTGCCATTCTTAGCTTCTTAGTCTCCAGATCGAGAGTGTGTATCTCCGCTCCTCCCGTGCCGGCATAGACTTTTCGGTTCTCCAGAATCAGGTCGTTTGCCGGATCTCTGCCACAGAGAAGAATTCTTGGGGGAGCTGTTTTAAGGGCCTCTTCCACCATCTTTGCCGGAATCTTGACGACCTGGTCATCCGGTCCGATGCGAGCACCCCCTTTTCTGTAAACCTCCATCGCTTCAGAGAGGGGCACCTTCACTCCGCCTTCTTCCAATATCTTCAGAGAGGTTTGGTGGATCCTTTCAATCTCTTCTGGCGATAAAAACTTGAGCTGTCCCCCTTCAAACGATTCCCGAACCATTTTAGAACTTTTCACTCCTGCTCATGGATGACCAAACAAAAGGGGCGAAGAAAACTGGGCTGATTCCCCTAGTTCCTCCTCGATCCGGAGGAGGGTATTCTGCTTGGCGATTCTCTCTCCCGACCTTGGAGCTCCGAATTTGACGAGAGGCGCCCCTACGGCCACGGCCACTTCCGGAACCGGATCATCTCCGCCTCCGGCCCGGCCAGACCCCAAAAGCTGATAACCATGTTCCTGGGCATAGGCCGCCGTGTCCATGGCTTCAGAAATGGTCCCAACCATATTGGGCTTGAGGATCATGGCGTTTGCCGCCCCCATGGCCACCCCTCTCTTCAGCCGTTCGAGGTTCGTTACAAAAAGATCATCCCCAACGATTAAGGTATTCAGCCGCCGGGTAATCTCTACATACCCTTCAAAATCATCTTCCTCCAGGGGATCTTCAATCATAAAAAGAGAGTAGGATTTGGCCAAACCCTCGAGGAAATGGATGATTTCATCCCGGCAGCGCTTCTGTCCCCTAAAGTTGTAGCATTTGTTCTCTGGGTCGTAGAAATGGCTCGCGGCGCAATCTAATCCCAACCGGAACATCCCCGCATAGCCAGCGGCTTTTGTGGCTTCCAGCAGGATTTCCAAAATTTCTGCGGGCTCCTCCGCAGGTGCGGCATATCCTGCCGAAGAACCAGTTTGCAGACCTTTCTGTCCATAGCGCTTTTTGATTATTTCGCCCAGCGTAGAAAAAACTTCCACACCCATTCTTAAGGCTTCGGAAAACTTGCCTGCCCCCGTAGGCGCCAGGATAAATTCCTGGAATTCTATTCTGCGCTCGCCGTAAACTCCACCGTTAATCATATTAAACATGGGAAGGGGTAAAGTGTGCCCTTTTCCTTTGCCCAGATAAAGATAAAGGGGAACCCCCTGGAAATTCGCCGCGGCCCGGGCCACCGCAATAGAGACGCTGTAGATGGCATTGGCCCCCAAACGGGACTTATTGGGGGTGCCATCCAACTCAATCATGAGGTTATCAATCCCCCGCTGATCGAGAGTGCTTTTACCCTTCAATGCCGGGTAGATAAGTTCGTTTACGTTTTTTATAGCCTCTTGAACTCCCAGCCCTCCGTAACGCTTTCCTCCGTCACGCAGCACAAAAGCCTCATGCCTTCCCACCGAAGTACCGCAAGGGGAAGAGCCTCGTCCCATGGATCCATCGCCGGCCCAGACATCCACTTCCACCATCGGCCGTCCTTTACTATCCAATATTTCGCGAGCCTTGATCATCGATATTTTAGGGTCTTTCTTTGCTTTCCTCATAAGATTGCGCTCAACTTTCTCTCCTTAACCTTTTGATGGTTTCGTAAAAAGTCGCCACACCGGTGAAAACCGGTGTCCAGAGATGTCGGAACATATTGAAAAGAATGGAGCTTCTTGCAAAAGTATTTTTTTGTGGTTCGACAAGCTCACCACGAACGGAAAAACTAAATAATTTCAACCTAAGCCCGTTCACCCTGAGCCTGTCGAAGGGTAAATTACGGACTTTTGCAAGAAGCTCAATGGATTCCGGCTTTCGCCGGAATGACGAAAGAGCACAAATTACGACTTTTTACGAGACCATCCTTTTGGTTCAATATAAATCACGTTCAAGTCGCAGACATTTGTGCCCGTGTTTCCGGTCACAATTGCATCGCCAACCATTCGCAGAACTGCCGAGCTATCATGGGCGCGCAATTGCTCATACGCATTCACACCTTTTCTTTGAGCTCGCTCCACCGTTGTGCCGTCGGTAATGCCCCCAGCAATCTCCGATGGACCATCCGTGCCATCGGTATCGATCGCCCCAATACAAAATCCTTTCAGGCCTGCCGTTTCCAATGCAAAACTAAGAGCCAGTTCTTGAGAAGGCCCTCCCATCCCGCAGGGGCCTTCGATCCTGGTTGTCGTTTCCCCTCCGGCAATAACCACACAGGGAGGTTCAAGGGGACGATGGTTCAAAGCGATTTCCTTGGCTACAGCGGCCAAAAATATCCCTGCTTCTCGACTCTCCCCTTCGAGGTGTGTGGTCAGGATCAACCCGTTAAGGCCCATACGATCCGCGGCTCGTTTGGCAGCCTCACAGGCATCTGCTGGTTTTTGCAATACGAAGTGATGGATAGACTTGCCCAGAGTTTTAGGAGTCTCATGCGCCGGGTTTGAGTTGTGAAGGAGTTCAACGATCGAGGGAGGAATCCGGGATAGAAGATCATATTTTTTCAGGACGCCGCGGGCATCCTGGAGGGTGGTGGAATCCGCTGCCACGGGGGTCCCGAAAAACTTGGCGGGTTCGGTCGGGTCGGCTGTGGGCTTGTTCCCCACGGAATCGGAGATGATTAAATTGATCATCTCCGCCCCTTGAGCTTCAATTTTTTGGGCCAATCGCCCTCCATTGGCGGCCGAAATGTGGCGGCGCACGGCATTGATTTCCAGGATGCGGGCCCCGCTATGTAAAAGCTCGGCCGTTACTTTCATTTCATCCTCTAAAGTGATTCCCGGGACAGGGCAGCTCATCAAGGCCGAACTGCCGCCGCTAATCAAGCCAATAAAAAGATCCTCAGGTCCTGCCTCATTCACCAGATCCAAAATACGCCGGCTGGCCAGCAGGCCCTCTTCGTTGGGGAGAGGGTGGCCGCCTGCGGCCAATTCTATCAGGTGTAATGAATCCGCACCTTCTATTTGTTTTACAATCACTATGCCTTTCGTAATCCGGTTTCCCAACGTATCTTCAACTGCTTTGGCCATGGAATTACAGGCTTTGCCGGCTCCAACCACAAAAAGACGGCGTTTTCTTTTAAGATTCCATGTTTGGTTTCCTATCCGCAGAATATTTCCATCCAGCCTTAAAATATCTCTGATCACCTGGTAGGAATCAAGGGTTTGCAGGGCCGCTTCAACGATCTCCAATACCACTTGCCGGCTGGCGATATCGCCAGTTGCAACTAAACTTTCTCGATTCTTGATCTTCATTTTGGTTCATCTCCAAATTAGTTGATCAAATTTTTAATGAAACCCTTCCAAGGGCCCGGAAGGAAAGGCAGATTGCGCCGCAAGCATCGGCGGGATATCTACTTTCCATAAACCCAGAGCTTACCTTCCGCAAAGCGCAGCGGGGGCGGGGAAACAAAGCTTTGAAGATATTGCCGACTCCCCCGCCAAAGCTTAGAAAAGATATGTGCCTCATGATTGCAAGCAATATGACTTTCCTTCCGGGCCCCTGAAATCACCGCCCATTTGAAATATGCCAGCTATTTGGCCCTCAACTAATTTGGAGATGACCCTCATTCTTAAACCGCATATTGATCAATCTTTTTTTCGTTGATGATAACCCCTAAGCCAGGCCCCTCGGGTGCGGCGACGTATCCTTCCCCGTCAATCCAGATTCTTGATTCCAAAATACCACCCAACTGCTGGTACGCCTCGATCGTTCGGGTTTTGGGCTCATACATCAGTTCCACCCAAGTGTTGCCCGGAAACGTGCAGGCCAGATGGACCACTGCTGCCAGGCCGATCCCGCTCATGCTGTGGTGAGGGACGAATTGCCTTCTGTACATCTCGGCCATGGCCGCAACCTTGCGCAACTGGGATACGCCCTCGGACATGGCGCAATCAGGCTGGATGATGTCGTAAACCCCGCGTTCTATGAGCCAGCGGAATTCGTGCAGCCCTTGGTTTTTTTCTCCCCCGGCGATGTAAATTTCCGTGGCCTCTCGCAGGCGAATCAGATTGTCAAAATCATAGCGGGAGAGTGGTTCCTCCAGCCAGAGCACCCCCCGGGCTTCCAATTCGCGGGCCATACGCCAGGCCCTCTGAAAATCCCAGACTACCCCCTCCTCGGGAGATGGCAAATTGGTGGCCTGATTGGCATCCACCATAAAATCCATTTTCCCCTGGGTTGCCTTCAGACAGGCATCCACGATGGAAAGGTCATCGGTCATCTTCTCCTTGTGCAGCCGAAGTTTCATGGCCTTGAACCCCAATTCATGATAATGCGCCGCAAGCAAGGCTCTGTCTTCCGGGTTTCCCATTTCCACGGTGCTGGCGTAAGCCAATATTTTATTGCGGTAACTTCCCCAAAGCTTATGCAGCGGAAGGTTTGCCACCTTGCCGATAATATCCCACAAAGCCATGTCAATGCACCAGATGCCGCTTCCGGCATGGCGATAAACCCGGGCCAAGCGTTCCGCGGCCAATGGGTCTTCGCCAACCAAATAGGGCTTGACCTGGGTTAAGATCACCCCGGCAAGATGGCCGCTTGTTCCCCCAATGCCCATAATCCCTTCATCGGTGAAGATGCGCACCAAGGTAAAGTTGTGGGAGGAAACGACCAGGCCAGGCTGCCAGGCAGGACTCACCTTCCCCGGGTAGGGAATCGTAAGGTTATGGGCAACAACATCCATTATCTTCATGAAACCGCCCCCGTTAGGACTTTTTGTGATGAAAAAAGAATTAATAACAGAGCTTCTTGCAAAAGTCCGTAATTTACCCTTCGACAGGCTCAGGGTGAACGGGCTTAGGTTGAAATTATTTAGTTTTTCCGTTCGTGGTGAGCTTGTCGAACCACAAAAAAATACTTTTGCAAGAAGCTCACGTAATAAGGAATTTTTTCGAATTGCCTTGGCGATTGCCGAGGTGCAGACCCCTAAATGCCTAACTATCTCCGCCATCGAAATCCTATACTCTCGACTCCAAAACCATGAACATGGTTCCCCAGCAACGGCTACGCCAAGATGCGGGTGCCGGTTTGTTTAGATAGGTCTCCTAAACGAAGGACGAAGTCTTTCCGGTCCTGGGTATCCCGAAAGATATCCTTGCCTTTTATCTCTCGAATCATCACATGGTGCAAAGTTCCAGGAGCGTCTAACCTGGCTCGACGAGGCATGGCTCTTTTCCACTATAGAACCACTTTAATGCAAAGTGTATATTTCCCACTATGTTCCTCTTCTATGTCCCCTTTCCACAAAAAGGGAAGTCATCGTGGTCAGCAACGTCCCACACTCCCTTAAAGAGTTGACCCCTTAGGATTTTCCCGGCCCCTGAATATGGGCAGCACCTCTCTTTTCCCTATACCACGTTTTTTTCACGACTTCAGGGGGAGGGCTTAAAAGGTATTTTCTACATAATCTGGAAAGGGGCAATTAAAGTGGGAAGCGGCACTTCAATCACTGTCGGTTTCTTGGCATCCAGTGCTTCCCGAAGCGCTTTCCCCAAATTTTCCGGTTCGGCTTTCATCCCTTTGGCTCCAAATACCTCTGCCACCCTGGCAAAGTCGGGATTATTTAATTCCGTCCCTATTATTCTACCCTGAAAATTGACCTGTTGATCGCTTTTGGTAGATCCAAAGGCCTGGTCATTGAAAACTATCGTGATCAGGTTAATCCCGTACCTTACAGCCGTGGCCAGCTCAGGAAGGGCATACATGAATCCCCCGTCTCCAACGACACAGACAACCTGCCGATCTGGAGCTACCAGCTTAGCGCCCAGGGCTGTGGGGAAAGAATATCCCAAGGTGGCAAAATAGGAAGAAGTGATATAGGTGCGCGGTCGCCTGACCTCATAAGCCAGATTGGCCCAGTAACCGATGTTGGTCACTCCGCACACCAAGATAGCGTTATCGTCCAATTCTTTCCTTAGGGATTTGATAATTTGCCCCTGCATGGGGGCCTTTTCCTGGAGCCAATTCTGGTGATTCTTGCGGAATTGTTCCAGTTCCGTGGAATCCCAGCGTCTTTTGCTGACATTAATTTTCTGCACTTCCTCCGCCAGCATTTTCAGGGCGACCTTCGCATCCGCTACCACGGCAACTTCTGCCGGATAACTTTTGCCGATCATGGATGGATCGGCATCCAACTGGATCAATTTCTGGGGAAACTTCAGGGCTGTAGAGGGCCGCGCCTGCTGCCAAGTAATGCGCGTGCCCACAGTCAAGACGACATCCGCTCCAGGCATGGCCCAGCGGACTGGACCAAACCCATAATACGCACCTCCCAGGGAAAGGGGGTGGTTTTCCGGGATCGCCCCTTTGCCCTGGGCAGTTGTGGCTACTGGTGCTCCTAAGGCTTCAGCCAGATCTTTTAATTCGGCAGAGCTATCTGAGACGATAACCCCTCCCCCGGCCCAGACGAGCGGTCTTTGAGCATGGACCAGAAGCTCTGCCGCCCGCCGGATGCTCTGCTTATCCACTTCTACAGAAGGGATATTCCCTCCGGGGAAAAATTCAACTTTCCCGCTGGATCTCATGGTATCCCAGGGGATTTCCACTTCTGTAGGGCGGGGCCGCCCGGTCTTCATCTGGCGCATAGCCGTCTGAATCGCGCCGGGTATCTCTTCAACCTTCATCACCCGCTTACACCATTTAGTGACCGGTCGGACCATATCTAATTGATCATTTACTTCGTGGAGAGCCCCTCCGTCTCTTCCTAAATCTTTAGTCTCGATCTGTCCGGCCAGGAGCAAAACCGGAGAAGAACAGGCATACGCTGTCCCGACTGCCGCTAAAGCATTCTGGACCCCGGGCCCGGGGACAACAAGACCCACCCCTGGCTTTCCTTTGATCCGGGCGTATCCATCAGCCATATAAAGCGCCGCCTGTTCGTGCCGGACCACAGTCAGTCGAAGGTCCTTCTCCCCGTAGAGAGCGTCAAAGACGCTCATGATCTGAACCCCGGGGACAGAAAAAAGGTATTCCACCCCTTCCCTTTTCAACGCTTCTACGATCGCTTCTCCGCCGGTCATTATTGGCATAGCCTTTCCTTTCCTGTATTTTTTCTATTTTTTCTTTTCCTTAGCCTTTTGATAAACCGATTCGATCTTCCGTTCCTTTTCTCTTTTCAGTCTTCCAAGATCTTTTTCCCTTTTTTCAGGGGCCTGAACCAAAATTTCCCACTTCGGCGACGGCGATCTTAGCCTCATACACCCGGCGCATTTCAGCAATCTCGTTTTTATGGCTTGGAGTGAGGCGAAATTCTCCCTCCTCACCACTCATCTTTTTGCCCTTTTCCATAGCGATCTCTAAAGCGCTTTTCAACTCGCCCATGATTTCTAATCCTCCTTTCAAAAAGATTAAAAAAGCGAATTGAAAGAATGGTCTTCAACTTTTTAGATGGAAGGAGTTTATAATAAACCACAATTCTTTTCAACAAAAAGTAAGGGTGCTGCGCTCCGGGGTTACCTGCGATTTGTTGAAGAGGGGGTGGGGATGGGAAGGGTCCCCGAGCTTACAGGTGGAGGATTGGGGCAGAGTTTGGAAGGTGGTCCCGAGTGGTGGCTTTGAGCAGGGAGGGGCAGGGGGAGGAGGCAAAGGAAGATATCGAAGGTGCGGCGATTGTTATGCCAGGTGTTGGCTTCAGCTTAGAATGATGATCTCCTCATGGGCCAAAGTATCGGCCGCGTATCGAATGGCGGCATGAATGTCGTCCATTGTAAGTTTGGGATAAGCCTCCATCAGGTCTGATTCCTTTGCTCCCTCGCTAAGCTTCCGAAGGATCAGTTCAACAGGAATCCGAGTCCCTCGAATGACTGGTTTTCCCATCATCACCTTTGGGTTAATCTCAATGCGATCAGTAATTGTCATCTCCAACCTCCTGTGGTCATTTTACAATCTTGCCATATCCAAGAGCAGGGCATCAAGAAAAAGCTTTTCTTCGCTGTCCTTAGGATACAGAGGGGAAAGGGCATTGGCAAGGCGAAAATCAGAGGAGGCTTTTCTCTGGGGATTGAAGGGAGGGTGGCGAGCTTCCCGGTGAGCTTTAGAGCTATAGGAACTTGGGGGACCAGGGCTTGCCCCTCGGTAAATCCGCTCGACGATCTATCCAAGAATAAAGCATTGTTTCCCGGAACTCCTGAAATCCGCCCCGATCAGTTGCTTCAAAACATACGTCCTCGATCACCTTGGTAATTAAAGGAACCGGATTGTGGGTAAGCGAGGATTTAAAGTGGCATTTGAACCAACGTCCCCTCCTTCCCCAAAAAGAAAGATAGCCCTTATTCGCTCCGGAGGGCGAAGGATGGATCAAAAAATCCTGAGCATTTTATCGGTGGGTCAATTCTTCTGAGTAAAGGTGGGTCAATTCAAATGAGCGCCAAAGCCTTTGGTCTTATTTCTAAAATATGACGCAAAAAAGAGCCTAAATTCCCCTTGACAGAGTATGCATTCCTGCTACCATTCCAAATGCAGACTATCCCTCGTCTACAAAAACATCCTGACCTAAACCATTAGCCTTCTGGAGGATCTTATGAAAAGGAGTTTCCAGAATGTGCCAATAGAGGCTCCGGGGAGATATTGTATCTCCCTGAAGCCTTTTTGTTTTTATTGTTCCTAATTCAAGGAGCACCCGAATTTGATACCGAAACAAGCTCCTGATCTCACAAACTGCAGCTCTCGGATAAAAAGTTTCATAGGGGGTATTTTTTTCGGTCAGCGGAAGAAATAATGAAATACCCAAAAAGCTAGGCGGAGAATCCCGAGACCAATAAATTCTGGGGGATTGTGGGTCGCATGTACCTTATAAATGAAGAGGGAGAAGCATCATGATCAAGAGATCCACAATCAATTTTTGGAAAATGCAGGGAGAGGGGGCATGGGGTATTCAAAGAGTCCTTAACATGATCCATGGATATATATACTACACTCTCTATGACCACTATATAGCCTGCGCCATATTCGTTGCGAGAACATTGAGCCGATTCCCAAAGATTATTTTCAAAACAGTGATTATTGATTTTTTTTCTGGGCGATATCACTGCAAAGTCATCACCTATGAAAACGCCAGAAGGTTGATTGCTTTGGAAGAAGATGTTGTCCTACCTACGGAGGAGTCTAAAAAGATTATACCTTGGGAGATAGCCAACAAGATAATTTTGAAGCACAAGGAACAGCTGGCAATACTTGATTGTCCGTGTCGCATAGAAAAGAAAACAGCCGGGAAGGAATACTGTGAACCAATAAACACCTGTATATTCTACGGGAAGGTCGGCGTTGATTTTGTGACAACGCATATGCCACGAATGAACGGTCATCGGGCCAAGAAAGAGGAGGTCTTGAACCTATTGGAGTTACAGCAGAAGAAGGGTAAAGTTTTCACAGTCTGGTTTAAGGATGCGACTGGTTATCGTGCTGGTGTTCTATGTTGCTGTTGCTCCTGTTGCTGTGCCAGTATGGAAGTTGAAGTGCTGTCGCGGAAAAACGGGATTCAAGGATTGGCAATGACAGCACCATCTGGATACTCGGTTGCAGTCGATATTGAAAGGTGCAAGGCGTGCGGCAAATGCATGAAAGCATGCCAGTATAGTGCGATGAAGATTGTTGAGATTGAGGGAAAGAAGAAACTCAGTTACTCCAAAGATTTGTGTATGGGTTGCGGCGTTTGTATAAGCATGTGCCCACATGAATCAATTTCTCTTGTAGTCGACCCTGACAAGGGCGCCATCTTCGATGTTGACTCAATGGTGGAACTATCCAGAAAAACGGTATCAAACGCCCGGTTATGATAATGGGAGTATGACTATGAAACCACAAAGAATCTATATAACTTATTTGCTTGGGTTGCCCATGTTTATGCTTTTTTCATTTGTTCTTCTCTTGTCATCGTGGACTATAGAGAGAATTCAGTTAAAAAAGGTGGTTCCAACAGGGAAGAAAAATTGATGCACGTTTCCTAAAGATTTGTTAAGATTGGGGGACGTAGTGGAAAATTAACACCTTTGATCCTCTCCCTCCTTTTTTCGAATTGCCTTGGCGATTGCCGAGGTGCAGACCCCTAACTTCCTCGCTATCTCCCCAGCGCAATCCCATACTCTCGACTCAAAATCCATGAACATGGTTCTCCAGAAAAGGCCAGGCCAGGATGCGGGTGCGGGTGACGAAGTCTTTCCGGTCCAGGGTATCCCGAAAGATCCCCCTTGCCTTCGATTTCTCGAATCATCACGTGGTGCAGGGTTCCAGGAGCGTCTAATCTGGGTTGAAGTGACATAGCCCTCATCATCAAAAATACACCCAAATGTAAAGTGCATAATTTCCATTACCTTCCTCTCCTACGTTCTCTTTCCACAAAAAGGGAAGTCAACGCAGTCAACAACGCGCTCCTCTGAGGCGTCCCCCTTCTTTCACAAGAAGTGTCAAAGAGAATTAAGTGATATGTCCCCCGAATTCAAGGATATTTGTGAAAAATTAAAGATGTCAAGCCTGACCCCTTCTCCCTTTTTGTTCCATGCTATCGATGATGAAGGGTGGTTTGGGGAGAGTAATCTTGATCCTATGAGGGCGAAAAACCATAGGCTTTGGTGGTTGGTGACTTACGCATTATCTTAAACAAAAAATCCGGGAAAGAGTACAACTCCAAGCCTGAAACTTTTCAATCTCAATTCAAAAGACCAAACCTCTGCCTTGGGCTGACTGATGACAATGCGTTGCTTTCCGAATTCGCTCCTAAATCTATTTCAATACTTTATTACAATTGCCTGACCCCAGACACTGACCCCAGACACAGACAAGATATTTTCGTATTTTCGAGCAATTTCTATCGGTTGTTTACAAACCATACCGAATAATCTTCCAGGAGCTGATGATTCTGCGATTTTTTATTAATGGCTTTCAAATCTGCCAAGGGGAGGACGAATTTTTTTCGATCGACTTCCCGCCGAACAACAACATAAATACCCGCTTCCCAGTCATCAAGGTTGTCGACGAAATCAATTAGGCTAAATTTATCTTTATAGGAGGGCTGGGTTACTTTCAACTCTTCATACTCCCTCTTGCTACCTGGGCCGAAGACATAGAACTCTTCCCAATCAAAGTCTTCGATACCAGTAAGTCGGCAAGGTAACTCAACATGCTGTTTAAGATATTTTAGGTATTTTTTTAAGGTTGCTCCGGTTACACCATATTTTTTTGTTCCCAGGATGGCCATAATTCTTTTTTCTTGTTTATCAAAATAAACCATCATCGCCCCCTAAATTTTTCTTCTATCCCTTCTGAAAACACCCAGCTAATCCACCCCCCGAGGAAGGAATCCTTGGGACAAGCGCAGCACATGGGGAGGTGGAAGCCGTGAAAACTGAATGGTGAATGGAATCGCAAAACGGGGAATAAACTATTTTCTTAAAGCCTCCAAAACCATTGGAAGAATACCATCCTTATCTAAAGTCCCGAAAATAAACCACCTTAGCCATTCATCAATAAAATCAAGCGCGTCTTTTCCGAGGCAGCGATTAGTAAGGTCAAAGGCTTCATGGTGATTTCCAATAGGTTGAATATGATCAAATCTTAGAATGGATTCGTCAGATCCGGAAATAGGGAGTCTCTCCCAAAAGAACTGGGGATATTCGCATTGCAGCACCCTTTCCACAAATGCATCTGCATACCCAGAGCGTTTCCCGCTCCCCTCATCGCGACCATAATATGGAGCAACTAATAAGGTTGGTGCTGTTTGCCACTTTGGCTTCCCACTCGTCAGTTTGCGATCAACTTGCGGTCCATTCTCCCCAATGACCAAAAGGGGACGCCTTTTGGTACGATACAAAAGGCGGACTTCATTTGGATATTCAGGTAATGCTGCTACGGGGAGGGAAGCTTTTTTCCGTCGTTCACTTATGTTAAAGGGGGAAAATTGAACTTGTGCTTTGTCATGGCAGGTAGGATCATCAGTTCTTCCTATAACCGTTACCCGAGTAGGTATTTGTTCAACATGAGGTACGTAGGCTAAAATAAGGCTTCCCCTTTTAGGGAAACGCGTATCATCTTTAACCCACCAGGATTCGGGGCCTATCAGTCCTTGGACAGAATCCTCATGGTAGCTCAGGATCGAACCTCGTTCGTGATTTCCAGATGTCCGAAGAGAAAAAAGCCTCACCCTTAAATTCTTCTATTTTCTCTCCCGCAAGGCTATCTAACCATTCACACCCTGCAAAAAAGATTTCATCGTACCGAGGTGAGCGAATGGAAATTGCTGTTTTTGAAGCCTTCCTTTTTTCAGAAAGCCTTTGCTGAATCCTGATTTTTGCCTCCTTCAAGTTTTTGCTTCTGCGCTTTTGTTCCTTGGTGCTCAATTTCTTCCTTGCCGGCTCTTCAGAGGGCTCAGGTTCCTCTGGAACAGAAAAATCAAGGTATTCTCCTGGGGCTGCTTTTAGCATTGGCTTAGTCAAATAAACATGATTCAAAAGCCCTGGAGTATCAGCCCCGAATTTTCGGATAGCCCATTTGATTGCAGAAGTAACAGTGATTGGAAGGCCTCCTTCGAGCAAATTGTCCAGATTTTCATTTTTTAAAGACCAGCGGAAAAAATCTCCATCCCGATAATCTGAGGGAATAGATTTTTTTTCGGCCCCTATGGAAGAGCAGGCAGGCTCTAAGCGCTTATAAACCTCTACTGACCAGGGGCCGAAGTGGTGAAATTTCCACTGAATGCCGGTGAAAGTTTGGCCCTTATTTCTCTCAGCATGGGCCAGATCGGCCAAATAGACATACTTTACAAGATGAATTGGTCCAAGCTCGCGGTTGCAGAAATCTTCCCCGGCTGCGAGTGCAATAGCATATTGGATGATTCTATCTACTTTTTCTGAATCCATAAGAATATTTTAACGAACTTTTCAAAATATGGAAATGATTAAAAGCGCATCGCTGGAGATGCAGTTTCATAGCATAACCATAAGAAATTTACCCCATACAAGAGGAATCGTCAACACCAAATGAAATACCAAATGAAATAATTAGACTGATTCCAAAAAAAAGGCCTCCGCGGCAATGAAATAAAACTCGCGATTGTTGCGCCGAGCCACCACATGCATCGTCCCCCCGGGCGCATAGATGCGCGGCGGACGGAGCATGGCGATCTGCAAGGTCGAACCGCACCATCTCTCTCACCATACAAGGTCATAGCCGCTCAACCCCCTGCCCTTACACTTAATAAGATTTGCCAACCACATTCAATAAAAACAGGACCTTCAACCTTCTAAGGTGTCCGGTTCCTCGGCGCCCTCAAAAGACCAAACCTCTGCCTTGGGCTGACTGATGACAATGCGTTGCTTTCCGAATTCGCTCCTAAATCTATTTCAATACTTTATTACAATTGCCTGACCCCAGACTCCACGTTGCCGATGAAAGTTGTTCAGCATACGTCGCAATCCCTTTTTAATCAGGTCATTCCTTCCAACCATAGAATTCTTCCTGTAGATACTTCGCGGGCTCGTCGCAATCCCTTTTTAATCAGGTCATTCCTTCCAACCATAAAAATACTAAATAATAAAACTGGCCAAAGTCTTGTCGCAATCCCTTTTTAATCAGGTCATTCCTTCCAACCCGATAATGCCGAAGGATCTCATCAGGCCAATGAGGTCGCAATCCCTTTTTAATCAGGTCATTCCTTCCAACGCTGGACTTCCTATGTGCGTGTTATTCAATGTAAAGAATAGGGCCTTTCGCGGACTTAGGCCGAACCAAAGTCCCGATGCCTTTGGCACGCTGTTTTTTGCCTTAAAATTTGTCATGAACCATTCAAAATTACACATAATTTCGTTTTTGCGCGAACCCTAAATTCGCGAGTTTGAAATTTCTTTAATTTCAGATGGTTAGAAAAGGCTTTGCTGGCGAAGGGGTTCGCGCAAATTTCTCCATCAAACCACAACATAATCCTCATCTTGTTGAAATCCCTCGCCTTTTCCGGAATATTCAACCACCCTTACGCACTTTTCGCACAAGATATAGTATCTCACGCTGTCTTCAATTGGCTCAATTAGCTCATCCATTTTTATCTTCATATTCCCGAATCTCCTCCTGTCCAGGTTGCACTCGAAAACGCTCTTCAGGACTCTTTCTCCGTAACCCTTCATTGCCTTCGCCACCCTGGCGAGACGCTTGGGGTCACTTATGTCATAACTGGCAACTATATGCAGGGCTTCGGTGCCCATAATCCCCTCCTGTAGATTTTTCGATCAAAATGGTCCCCTGAGCGGAGGATCTGCGCATCAGATCACCAGGAATTCTTCATCTTCCGTGACTTCTCCCCAGCCGCAGATTTCAACTTTATCCTGGCAATCTCCGCATAATCTATAGTATCTTACCCTGTCCTTTCTTCTGTCGATGATCTCTTCAACCCTCACCTTAAGCTTCTTATAAATCTCAGCCGAGAAGTTGCACTCGAACACACTCTTCTGCACGCGGGTCCCGTAATTTTTCAGGAGCTTCATCAGCTTTAAACGTTTGCGGTCGTCAACTATATCGTAGGAAATCATGATAAACATTTCTCACCTCAGGGGCATAGGTTGATATTCTGTTTCTTCACCTTTCAGATACCTGGCAAAGTGGCGGACCTGTTCGCGTATGCAGTCCCGGTAGGTCAACTGGTCCCCGGTTAAATGATACTGCACCTTCTGGCTCATTTTTCTTTCATATTGCGCAATGAATTTTCGAAATCCACTTTCCGTCAGGACGACGGCAGGTTTGCTCTTCCCAGCGGCTTCTGATGACGCTATTGCCTCTTCTTCCTCTTCACTCTCTCCAACCATGGCCTCCACCGGTTCCTTTTCCGCCGCAACCGGCCTTTTTTCCTCAAAATCAGAGGGAATGAGCGCTTTGAGATTGAACACACTAAGGACAAGTGGGTCCACAATGATTGGCCTCCACTCTTCCATCAGGTCCAGGGCGAGAGACGGGCGGCCATAATCGACCGAGTGGAGCGTACCAAAATAGGGGTCAAATCCAACCAGGTTCACCGCGGCTATGACCTGATTCAGAAGAAGTGTGTATCCCAGACTGAGGAGAGCATTTATGGGGTCCGTCGGGGGCCTTCTGACCCGACCCGGAAATGCAAATTGCTCCTCCAGGAATCCCCTCGAAAAGCCTTCAAAATAGATGGCGCTTCCCCGTCCTTCATAACCTCTAAGAGCATCGAGAGAATCGCCTTCATAAATCTTGGGCATTAAATTTCGAAGAGCAAGAATCTGGCCTTCAAGCTCAATATTTTCTCTCTCGCGGTTCAGCCGCATCAGAACCGTTCTTAAGTTGGCCAGTTTTCCCTTGACGATTGACCTGGCAGTTTTCAGGCAAAAATTAACATCTTCCATCTTGCGGAATTGTTCTCTCCGCAAAAGAATATTTTTCCCCAGGGCCGCCTGGAGCCGTCCCAGGTACCGGCCCTGCCTGGTCATAAAGGCAGTATCAATCCCTTCCCTGAGAAGATGACGGATAGCCGCAGGAGTAAGATATATATTTCCGAAAAGGACGACCTGCTCAAGCTTAAAAAGGTGGACGGTATGCGCAACCGCTCCTTCCTTCTTGATGATAAGTCTTCCTCCCTCCTTTGAAACCGTAGCCTGCTGTTCGGTCAGGTATAGGATGCTCATGGCCAACCCCATAGGTAAAAGGTGTAAGGTAAAAGGTGAAAGGTCATAAAGAAACGAACGCCTTCATAGCCTGCCTTTGATCTCTTCAATCCTATCGCTGTTAGAAAACTCTTGGAGTAGCAACTCCAACTTCTCCTTTTCTCTCCGAAGCTCATCGATTCTATCCAAGAGATATCGATATCGTTTCCTCAACTCTTCAAGTGAAGAGGGAGATATGGTGTCCGCCTCCTTTACGGGGACCAAGCCGGGATTGACATGGAGGAGGGGGGTTGGATACCCTCCTTCGGGAACCGTTAGGGAGCAGTTGCACGGAAGATAAGCCGTGGTTTCGGGCAATAGTTCTCTTATCTTCGGGCAGCTTATGGGATTTGACTTAAGGCGCGAGGCCAAACGGTCCACCTTTTTCGGCCGGTAATCGGGACAGGGTTCAAGGATGCTGTGAAGGACCCTGAAATCATCTTTCAGAAAACCGACGGTAAAAAAGACCACCATTTTTTCTTCGTGGCTGAGCATCCTTCCCGAACCGGCCTTCCGTTTAATCTCCCCGATGACCGGACAATTCTTCTCCAGCCGCCTCAAGGAATCAGAGGTCTTTTCGGAAACCCAGTCGTACCTTCGATTTTCGGCAATTTTAATGAAGCCCTGAATCTCCCTCCGGCTTACTGAGCGAATTTTTCTAATCCCTAAAAGCTGATCTTCATAGGGCTCGCCGTAATCATCAGTGAAAAAGCATCGCCTTCCCGTCCTGGGATTGAGGCCCAGGGGAAGCATAACCGGATTATCCTCATACCCGATCCCCTTCCCCTTAATTCCCAGAAAAAGGGATAAGGTTATTTCCGTAAAAGGAGCCCGAATTTTATCGAGCAAGACATTCAGGAATCGCTGGGCGAGTTCCAGAGGGATGAATTCTGCAAAAAAGAACCAGACCCTTTGATCCCTTGCACCTGAATTTTCCAGATACGCCGGAATACCGTATTCCCGCGCTTTTTCAAGGATCTCGCGCGCGTAATGTTGAACCTTATCTTCCAGAAGGGTAAGAAACCCTGTGTTCTTTGTATTCTCAACGACCTTTCGCCAGGGAATGCCAACATGGATACAAGCGAATTTAAGAGCTCTATCTCCTCTAAGCTGGTAAACTCCGTATGTTTCCTCCCCCCTGAGGTGGCCGCAAATCTCCTTGAAGCCCAATGTTCCCTGGACATGGGAATGAGCGGGGGTCCCGGTTGCCTCCAGATGGTATCGGGCATAGCCGAATTCTCTTCCTTGGAAGAGGTTCAGGATGATGGCAATGTCTTCCTCGGAGAGATCAAGGGAAATGGTTTGAAAGGAGGGAACGATTTTTCTATCCGATCCCTGAACAGCCCTTGCTGATCCCGTGAATCCCACTTGGTCGTAGAGGGAGGCGAGCATCTTTTGGGCATCGAGGTTCTGAGGGGAAAGAATAACTGACCTCTGCAGATGTTTCAGGGCGCGCTCCCAGACGCCTTTTTCGTAATAAAGAAGCGCCACCCGGAAATGGGATTCAGGGTTGTCGGGGTCGAGCGCAATCGCCTTTTCATAAGACTCCCTGGCCTGGCGAACCATACCCAGCTCCTCGCAGAGCTTTCCCCATTCCAAATGGACCGAAGGGTCCTGGGAAGGGAGGTTTCTTTTGGCGGCCACCACCTTCCGCGCCCTCTCCTCATCCCCTTCTTCCATATAGGCCTTGGCAATGGCGATATAGTGGAGGTGATTATAGGGGTCAGTTTTTATTTTAGCCTCAATTTTTTGAATCAGAGGAATCATCTACTTCACCCGAAAACGGCAAAGTCGCTTGGAGATTGAAATCAACGGTTGTCAAAGTACATATTTTGGGAATTCATGGTCTCTTGACGTAATTTAAAAAATACGTCATATTGAAATTATGATAAATCCTGATCCCTCCTTGGAACCTGACTGGGATGAAGATAATATTAACCATATTGCCGGTCATGGTCTTCGACCGGAACAGGTGGAAGAAGTTTATTATGGCGAAGGTCCTTATCCACCCCTCGCGATTAAAAACAAAAAAGGAAGCGGCCAAAAATCTTATTTCCGGAGACTGAAAAAATGAGCAAACTTCCAGAAAAAATAAAGAAAAAGCTTAAGGCCGAAGCCTTGGCCTGGGATGCTTCTATCGCCAAAGAAAAACCGGAAGATGCTGCCAGACTTCTTGACAAAGCCGAACCCTTTGTTGCCATGCGCCCTCCGCGCCAACCCATCTCCCTGAGCCTTGACCCAGTGGATATTTCCATGGCTAAGCGCATTGCCCGCAGGAAAGGGATTTCTTTTACCCATTTGATTTCCATGTGGCTGCATGAAAGGATAAACCAGGAAAAAGTTGCCCAATCGTAAAATGCCCCCAATCAGGACTTATTCCGGCCAACCTTCAGCCGCCCTTCGTGGGAAATTCATTTTCAACTTTACTTAACTGGCTTCCTAATTCCCTGGGAAAGTCAGCCGCCGAGCAGGCATCCTTTCTATACCCCGCGTGATTAAAATCGTTACGATAAGGTGACAATTTATTCAAGGCTTTGGCTAATTCACGATTTCCTTGGTCTCGATTTCCTGGATGAAAGATTTAGCCCTCTCAGGGTCATCCTGCTTGCGAAATGACGTCATCTTTTTCAGAATACTCTCCGGCGTTTCCATGCCAACCTCTGTCAGGCCCTTTTGACTCTCCAGGGAAAATCCAGCTCTCTGACAAGAGCCTGAAAATTCCCGATGCGGGCGCAAATTAGAGATTCCACACATTCGAACAAGGAGCGGCATTCTTCCCTGGAAATGGGTTTCATCCCGTGGGCTAAGATGGAAAAGTTGCGCTTATACAGCAGAGCTTTGAACTTATTATCCTGCAGAAATTGGTCCCCTGTCGAAACGCCCAACTGGGCAAGCAACTCATAACTTTTTTGTAGACCCAGCCGGATCTTTCCTTCTCTATCCCTCAGTCCTTCGTAATAATTCCTTCTTGAGGCAGGTATTTTGTTAAGGTCCACGTCAGAGGTCTGGATCTCGATGGGTGGGCTGGAAAGTTCCCATTGGGCAAACATTTCGGTCATCCGGTAAAGACGGGAAAGGGCGTCGTCATATTTGCCCTCGTCAAAACGGCGGCGGGCATTATTAAAAATATCGGCCAGCGCATCTTCGTTGATCCTTTCTTTCTCCAGAATTCTGGAAATACTCACTAATCTTTGGGGGATCCCCTCGCCGATCTTGAAAGGTTGAACCTCGGGCTGCGAAAAATTGACTTTGCTATAATACCCGCAGAACTTCTTATGATCGAATGCCTCCCAGCATTGATAGGCCAGGGCAAGGTTTGTTAAACCATCCAAGAGCAACCTTTGATAAGAATCGAGCAGGAATGAGTTGATGGATTCCGCGATTTTTAAAGCAGCCTCGAACCTCAATTCCAGGATGAACCTTCTGCTCATCTGTAATTCCTGCAGGGCGAAGATGCCTTCGGGAGTTATCGATAGAAATTTTTCCGTCCCGTCCATGACAACTCCATTTTTTCTATCCCCGGTAATGTACTTCAAGGATCCGCAGGCGTGAAAAATGGCTGAGATGACTGCTCCCCCGGTCATGGCCTTCGTTCCCGAAGTGAAATCAATTTCCATATCCTCACAATCAAACCCTTTTTGCTGGATTTCCCTGATGAGCGCGTTCATTTCCTGGAAAACGGACTGAATGTCCTCGGGTGAATTAAGCTGATAGATTAGGTGTCGCTTTTCGTCCATACCAAGTTCCCGGGCAATATCTTCCGCATATTTTTTGCTCACCGAGGAAGCCACAAAAGCTACAAAATCGGGATGGCTGTGGCGGATGGTTTTGACCAGCGGCCGGACGATGTTCGTGTCCGGCCGGGTTCTCGTTCCAACGGTCAAAATCAATGCTCTTTTCATTCCTCAACCCTTTCATTCAGGATCCAATAATACCCTCTTGTGCTCAAACCGAGAAAAGATTGATTCATATATATATTTATGGTATTTTTATATATATGAAAAACGGGAGGGAGAAGCATGAAAACTTTAGTCGATATCGATGAAACTTTCCTGAAGGAAGCCATGATTGTATCCGGGGCCTCGTCCAAGAAAGAGACGATCATGCTGGCCCTGGAAGAGCTTATTAAGTCGCGCCTTCGGCAGCAGCTCAAAAGTAAGAAGGGAAGCGGAATCTTGCCCATGAATTTTTCTGACTTAAGGAAGATGCGCCAACGCCGCGCAAAAACCCACAAAACCCTTTAAAACATGTCTCCCTTGGTTCTCATTGATACCAGCGCCTGGATCTGTTTCTTCGCCCGACGGGGATATGCGGAGATCAAAAATACCATCTCCCTCCTTCTGGACGAGGATCTGGTCGCCATTGCCGGTCCGATCATGGTTGAACTCATCCAGGGGGCTCGGATTTCCGAAGAGAAAGAAGATTTGAAAAGGTGGATCAAAGGCCTCCATTGGCTTCCCGTATCCGACGCCCTCTGGCATAGGGCTGCCGAGATGTCCTTCTCTTTGCGGAGGAGAGGAATTACTACATCCCCCATTGATACGTTGATTGCCGCTTTGGTTATAGAATATGACTGCTCCCTCCTTCATCGCGACTCGCACTTCGATCTCATCGCCCGCCATTTTGATCTGAAATGCCATACTGCCTAAGGCATTTCTTCATCGTGCCTGGTTTCTCGTTCATCGTTCTGTTCTTATCGACCATCGTTTTTTGTCGCCTTCATCCACCCCATGGGCAAAACTTCGTTCTCGCTCTTCCTCCAGACCCGCCGGGACTTTGGCGCCGGATCGCCGGGCCTTCTCCCGCTGCCACAAGCATCCCGGATTGATGCCTAAATTCGGCCAGCAGGGCCAACCTGGGAAAAGTAAATCTTATGGCTATACCTAAGGGGTGACAAGGTAGATATCCGCCGAAAGCAACAAGTTTGATTTAATTACCTTTCTTGGTATCGTCTGCCTTTAAAAATGACTCTATTAGGGTCCTTTTCTTGTACTTCTTGAATTGCGGGCCAAGATGATCTCGGATAGCCGCTGCCAATTTGGTCCTGTCAAGGTCATTCGGAAGCTTTTCAAGTTCCTGGATTATCGTTCCTATTTGGCCGGCATCTTGTGGTTTGATTGCTTTTAATCTGGCAATCAGACTTTCAACCTTGGAAGGTGCTTTCGATTTAGCCCCAGGCTTTGGGAGGTCCTCACCAATTGGTGGTTCGAAATACCCATACCCTGCGCTTGTTTTGCCACCGGCCCCCAAATCCATAAGTCCTCCCCTAAGCCATTTTTCTGCTCGGTCTGCCAAGGCCATTTCTTCACTTATAAGCCCAAATTCAAAAGTAGTACCTGCCTTGATGGTAAGAAAATAAATAGGTACAGGGGAAAGCCAATCCGCAGGAGGGGTTAGGTTATGTTGTGAATCCCTGTTTTGAGCGTAATAGTCACTATAATGTGGGTTCATTATATCTACTTCGAGCACAGGAAAAGTTGTTGGCAGGCCGTCGAGAAAAAAGACCTTTCCTTGACGATTCTTTTCTGGTGGGGACTCTATGGGATTTTTATCTTCTGAGCCGAAAACATCCCGAATAATTTTAGGAGTTGCGCCCTCTTTGTCAAGAATTTCTGCGTAAGCCCGAGCCAGCCCCTTTGCTCCGCTGGCAGGCAGATAGGGAAAGCCATAGAGTGGGTGAAAGATAAAGCTTGTTTCGAGGACACTGGTAGAACCAAGGCCCAAAATCAAACGTTCTCCAGTCGTTAAAAAAACCTCTCGAGTTATGTACCCGAACCGTCTAAAATCAGCCAAAAAGTTCCTTTGGCGCTCCCGATAGCTAGTAAGACATTGATCAGGGAAACGAATTTGGCTAACTTTCTCAAAAAAGACTTTTTTCTCTTTGTCCAAAGCCCAATTGTCTCCCCATGCCCAAATGAACTTATTAAAAAGGAGCCCTAAGTTACTGGCCTGATCGAGCCGATCACGGGTAGCGAAGGTTCGGGAATCATGAGGTAAAGGAAGATTAAAAGGGATTTTTGATCTTCTATCATTTCCACCATTTCTTCTTCTATCTCCTTGCTGGCCGCTATGCTTGCTACCTTTCTCCAATCTTTGACGATTTTCATCCATTTTTACTCACCTCATTCTTCGGTTCTGGCAGAACTGCCTCGGCGAAACGGCGTAACCAAGTTAGGTAAGCTAATGTTTCGTTGGTAGCATAACGGTACTTTTCGCTATTTGCAAAAATTATCCTCTTGATTAAGTCTGAGTCTTTTATGTCATCCCACTTCAAATTGTTGAACAACCATCCCTGAAGGTGGTTATACACGATTTCATGGGGGTCTTTGGTGTCCCCCTTCCCCTTATATTTAAGGAAGGCCAGCGTCTGCCCCAGTCCATTGGTGTGAATCAGGGCGGGAAGCTTGAGGACCAATCCCTTATATTTATCTTTTATATCTTTCGAAGCTCGGTTAATCTTTTCAACTTCGTTCCAGGCAGAACTAGCTCGTTTTTGCTCCAGCGTTTGTTGCATCTGAATCCTCCTTTATTAAAAAATTGACGTAGACAATTCCCCTTCCAATGCTTGAATCTCCTCCGAATTGAGTACGCTTATCAGAAAGTTCGGTGACGAGCTTTATGACGTCAGCCGCGGATTTTAATCCTTCAGGACGACTGCCCCAATCGGTGGCTGGATCGTTAGCCATTACAATCGAATAAAGAAGCGAGTCCGATGGCAACGTTTCTTCATAAAACAGGGCTCCTTTGGCAACGGTTTTTGACTCATTATTAATCCTTATCCGCGCCTGCACTTCTGTTGCAAGCTTGACAAAATCGCGAAAAGCATTCTCAGGTAGTACTAAGAGGCTCTTCATCACTTTATCCCGCCAAAATTTATATTCATTTTCCTGGGGAAAGGCATTTTGGGCTAACCATGCCGCAATCTTAGTTACTGCGGTATCTTGGGTAAAGTGAAAAGCAAAATCTTCCAGTAATACTCCACTCCCGTCAGAAATATCATTGCCAGCTTGTATCCCTAACACTTTATCGCTGCCAGGTTCAGCAGGCACATTCCACTGGACCGATTTCCCCGCTATAGTTAAATCACGTTTCAGCCGTTCTAAGGCAAAGCATGATGTGCAATAGGCAAACACCCCTCTCAGTGAGCGGACAGGGAAGAGCAATAGCCGAGCATCGGTAAACGTAACGGCCCCAGCAAACTCTAATTTCTCGTCCCTTTCCAATTCTGGACCAAAGATGTATTTAATTTTTTCTCTGTCCTTGTTTTGGTTCTTTCTATCTCTAGTTTCAAACCATTCCCGAATTGCTCCTTTAACCCCTGAAGCCTGGGCGATAGGGTAATCAGTATAGCGCTCTCGCTGGATAGGTAAATCCACTACACCCAAACTTGATCCACTTCCGCAATGAAGGGAAGTCTCGGTGTACAGAAACATTATTTTGGCTTCTTTAAACATAGTTCCACCCTCCTATTAAAATTAATCCCAGACCAGCCTCGGCATTTTCATCCGATATGCTTTGGCGGTAAAAGGTCGAAAATAATTCCTCCGCGTCTCCCTTGACTAGCTCAAAGAAAAAAACACTACCCGCAGGGACAGCCTTTTTCATTGTTTTGGGTTTTCGTTCGACCAGATTGAATCCACCTATTCCAACCGGTTTGCCAACGGCCGCGCTTACGATTTTGAATTTAAGGCCGGTTCGCTCACCTTCCATTGTTTTGACATCAACCCAGGAAGGCAACCACCCGTTTTTAAAAATAGCGGGGGTGGTTAGTATCACCTTAAAACGGCGCGTTGATTCAATCTTCTCCTTTATGCGATTTGTTTCAAGAATAAAGTCCGCCACTTTTTCGTAATAGGCGGAACGCCAGTCTCCACCAAGGCGAAGGAGTTGTTTACCTTCCTTAGGTAATAACTGTGTCCCATCTATCGCCAGTAAAAAACCTATCCCGTCAGCTAACCGAAAATATTCCACGCTATAGAGAGCTCCTTCGGAGACAGTCCTGCTCTCTCTTCCTTTCCCAATCCCTGTCCTTACTTCTTTCATGTATAAAGATTTTATTGTTTCACCCTCAAACAATTTGTCCCAATTTTGATTATGGGTTTCGCCGTATAGGTAATGTTGCATCTGCTGCAGATTCAAAAATCCGTCAACCCTCTCAAGGGCATTTTCCGTTCTGCACCATAGAGGAATGAAACCAGCGGGAGCATTGCTTGTAGCAGGTAAACCTCTCAGGGGAGCAAGTAATTGCAATTTGGTTTTTTCTTGCCCTTTCACTTTAGCCATATCCTTTGGCATTGGGAAGTAGGGTTCAATTCCATCTTTATTTTTCTTTCCCAGAAGGAAGCTGCTAATGCGCAGTGAACCAGTAGCTTTATCTGGTGTGCCAATCTCGTTAACCACCAATTCAGCTTGTTTCGGGATCTTTTGTCCTTCACGAAAGGCTCCATAGGTCTTGTATTCGGGAAAAACTTCACTCAATATTTTGGAACGAAGCGCGCCATAGAAGGTCGTAGGAGGGGGAGGAAAAACTATACTGCGGGCAAGGTGATCATCACCTGCCGAAAAAGGCTTCCCATCACGAAACATCAAGACATCTGTTGGTTGAATAAAAATATTCATTGGTTTTCTCCTCTGGCTAAAAAAGTTGAGAGCGAAAGAAACTTACCGATTTCAATAAGTCCTTTTCCTGCTTCTTTAAGCTTGACTAACCCTTGCACTTGTTGTTCTACATCGGTTTTCAGTTTTTCTGTCTCTTCTTTAGATAAACTCTTTGCCCGGTGCCTATAAGCTAAACGCAAAAGCTCTGCCTGAATTGCCTTAATCGGTAACGATTCAAGGGCAGTGCTTTCAATGTGGAAATCAGAAGCAAATTTTGCAGAAATGCCTTTGTCCTGGCTAAATAACCTCACCCAATCCCTTAAAAGTTGAATCGTATCAATGCCCGGCTCTCTGTAAAACCATTTCGTTCCAAATTCCTCCGTTCCACCCGAGCGTTTGGCAAGGGCGATTGAGAATGCGTTACGCCCGAGCTTATTTTTTGCCTGCTTTTCATTAGAACGAGCGGTGTCGAGTACTTGGCCCAGATTTTGGGTGTGGTGGGCAATGCAAACGCCCATACTTGCCGAGGCTTTTGTACCCATTGTAAGCGCAAAGCCGTCTTCGGTTCTCACAAAACCTGTTGCCTCGTCGCTCCAGCAAGCCTTGTTCTCATTTCCTTTCAGATTACCCGAAAAGAAGACCCGCAACTTTTGCATCACCTCAGGCAAGTCGCGAAGCGAGACAAATGCCAGAACATCATCTCCCCCCGAATAAATCAACTTACCCAAATGCTCCTCCTCAATGACCTTTCGCGCAATGAACAGCGAGAAGTCTCGTAGGGCTTTGCTGGTGGCAAGATGCAAGGAAGGATTTAATGGGCGGCGTTCTTCACCTATGGCGATCCAATCATTTTGGCCCTCCAAATTGTTCCAAATGGTCGGGTGCAAAATATCCTTTAAATGGGGGGCTTTTTCTCCCGAAAGCCATTTTCCCATTTCGTCACCGTCCATTGCTAATACGGCGTAATACCTGGAAGGAAATCCAATTTGGATATCAGCCTTTCGCCCTCGATCAAATTCACTAATTACCTTTTTCAATTCCTTTAGGTATTTGACCGCAGATGTTAAGTAGTCACTATTGAAGTCGTCATTCAAATCTTTTTTCAATTCCTTTTCATCGAACGATTCTTCAAATAGCCAATCACCGTCTAATCGAGAAAATTTCCATGCCAAAGGTAAATTTTTTCCGGCGCTTTCACATGCTCTCTTTACTTGGGGAAGTGGTTCACTTTTAGCTTGTTCCGGTTTTTTTGAAAAAAGCCGCAATACCGCATCACTATAACCATCCACTGCAACCGTCAGTGGAACATAACTCAGATTTTCAATGACTCGCAGTTTGAATGCCGAAGTGGCCACCGTACTTGTTGAGGGAAAATTCAGCTCTATACCCAACTTCTTTTCTTTGTTGAAATATTCCGATGCGTATCTTTTTACAAGGGCGATTGCTCCCAGCCTTTCTCCGATTCGGATTCGCCCCTCCGAATTTAGCTGAACAGCCTGCCAGAAACGGTTCAGTCCCCCAAAGTCGTCACAGTCATGCACACCTTTATCATCTGTAAAGGCTTTCGGATGAACTGGTTCATGAATCCCTGTTAACGTGCATTTGAAATGGGGCTCAGATTGTTGGGCAAAGTCGCGAATTGTCTTTCTGGAACCCAATGCCTTTTCGGTAATTTTGTATAGATTTCCATAAGCAGTTCCAAGATTAGGAGGAAATCCTTTCTCATAAGCCCTGAGGAACCGGTCAAAAACCCAATCTTCTCCGAGGTTGAGCAAATTTCTGCAGAGATCTACAAAAGCATACAATCCAGCCTTACCAACACCATTCCCCAAGGTATCCCATTTCCAGCCTATCCAATAAGTTTCAAGAAAATGGGCTATTTGTCGATCCCAAATTGGTTCCCATTCAGATAGGGTACAGTTAAGTTTTCCGACAAGGTTTCTTTCTAATTTCTCTCGTATCCATTTAGCGATAGCAAAGAGTTCTCCCTTAACTGTCCTTTCCGCTTCTTCAGCAACTTCCTTGATTTGATTTGCGGGCAAAATTGCAAGGAAGCGGTTTGTGAGAGTTGAAGATGATAATTTGATTGGGTCTGGTTCGCTAATGAATTGAAGTCCTTTTTCCTTTAACCACAAGCCCAAAAATGGCTGTTTAACTAAGTCAGGAAAGATAACGGCATCTGGCCCAAACTTTTCACAAACGACTTTCATCCCACACCAAGAGAGCCAGGATAGAAGATAGGAACCAGCCCACAAATCCTGTGTCTTTCTGGCAGTGGCAATGGAATCCTGCACGGGACCGATTTGGAAAAGCAGAAATCCAGGGTCAGGTAGTGAACCGGCAATTGCAGACGTCACGCGTCGATGTTCCCAGATCGAATGATCTGGGATACGAGTGTCGGAAGGAAGCAATTCCCACAGCTTGCCCAGTTTTGCCACATCAAATTCCTCTTTTTGGAGCAATTCGATGAGCTCTCTCCACAGTGAAAGATAAATTTTCCCCTGGTCGCCAAGATAAGTTTTTGAAATTTCTTGAATTGCTGCTTCTACCGATTTCATCACCTCCTTTTCGTCAAGCATCTGGAGTGTTTGTGGAATTAAAAATTGTTTGCCTGAAAGCGGATGTATAATTATTGGTTCTTTGAGAAAATCCAGAGTCAATTCTTTTTCTTTGGGGAAGTTTATACGGTCACAAGCTGATGCCAGCCTGTCAGCCGTTTTTATTAATTCTGGAATTTCAGCAGGAAGGCCAAGCATTTCCAGAAGCCTCTTTCCTCTTTCTTCATGAGGTTTGTGACGACTAAGGAGTATCGCCTTCTCAGGTGGATCGTGAAGCAATGCCTGGATTTTAAGTTTTAGAAGTTGATTATTCATTCGTCTTTCTCCTCTGGTTAACGAATAGTGACGGGCAACAGGTTTCCCATTTCTTTAACAAGATCGAAAACGATGTTATCAGAAGGCTGATTTAAAGAAACTATGCCTTTTTTCGTCTTAATCCTTACTCTTTCAGCATTAGGTAAAAATTGGCTTCGTAGAAAAGTCAGGACGGTACAATATTTACCACCAGCCAACTTGGCGAATCGAATTAAAAGTGGTGAAGCTCGGCGTGTTTCCTTCTTTTGGTCGCTTGCGGTAGAGTCTTTCCAATCCACTATTGCAGATTCACCTCCGAGCGAGGTGTAACGGAATTGAATTGGAAGGCCGAAGGCAGAACGCTCTACCATATTAAAAGTGGTCCCACGGGAAATGAAATTTTTGATATTTTCGTAATCAGGCGGCCGTCTTCTTCGAAAACCCATTAGTTTTTTTCCAATTTCTTCCATTGCTTTTTCCCAGTTATCCCAAACTTGATTCACTACCAGTATACTTGAGAGATTCTCTGGAGCAAGGACGGGGAACGACGGCTTTCCCGATACGGGGCGAATATCGAAATTATTCTGAGAAGCAACCAACTTTCGAACTTTCTCAAGGCCAGAACTGATATACTGTTGAAAAAGTTGCGGCGAATTTCCTACTTGCGTGAATGAGGGCAGTAAATCAATTTCTTCTCCTTCCACATTTGCCACATTCAAACTTCCTCCACCCCTGCGAGTTCGTGATCCTAAACCACTTAAATTGACCCAGCACCAAACAGCACAACCTGCAAGTTGAAGGTGCTTTCGTGGATTGCGCCAGCACGAAATTTGAATTGTAAATCTGGTTCCCACAGGGATAAAAGAACGTCTATTCATCTTTGCTGAAAAGAGCAGGTAGGTAATCCCTGGTTTTCCACCTCCCAGGTTAAGGTTATTAATTGGTGTCTGATCTTGATCCCCTTTTCTCAAAACTCGCAATTTAAATGCTGACCCTCTTTCTGTACTCCCGAACAGGTCGCTTTCCAATTCTTGCAGTTCTCTTAAGTCGGTCACTCCGACTCCGCCAAGCAGGGCTCGATACCAGTATCGAAGTTGACCACGGATACTTTGGGCACGCAATTCCACTGCCGTTTGGTCACTCCCGGATAGAAAAAGCGGAGTTATTACTTCGAGATCAAAACTTATCTTCTGTATCATCGCTATTCCTCCTTGCTCTTGCAATGAAACCTCATTAATATCAAACTCTCTTTTAAAAAGGGGATGTAGGTTCTAAAGCAACATATTCTCAGACGTATATTCAACAGGTTTTCCCTCATATTCGCACAATGATTTTTCCGGATTGTCGTCCCGCAAGAATCGCGCCGCCGATTACCGGTGAATCCCTCTCCTTCATCACCACCTAACAAAATATCTTCCCGTCCAAAGAGCTGGTTTAATTAATCTTGATCTTGCTTTTAACCACCCTCACCCCATGCTTTTCAACCACCAAAAAACTTCAAAATTCAAGATCAAAAATTAAAAATTCAAGATTGAAAATGCAAGACGCAAAATTGAAGACGCAAAATTCAACATATAAAATTCAAGATTCAAGACACAACACAGCCAAAATTTTAGATTCAACACGCAAAATTAAAAATGACATTTTCCTTGACATAATTCATTGAAATCTTTAATATAAAATCAGTTGTGAAATTTGGAGGCTTTATCATGGCAACGATTACGACCCTGAACCGAATTAAAAAAAGCGTTGCTAATCATTTACAATCTGGCGACCTGGAATTAGTGATCCTCCCCCGGATTGAATATGAAACTCTTCTTGAAAAACTTGATGACCTGAAAGACATCCATGAATCCATTGAAGCCCTGAAGGAACACCGCTCGGGAAAATATATCTCTTTTGATCAATACGAAGCCCGCAGGAAGGGCAAACGTGTATAGGGTTGATATTCCCAAGCGCGTTACCAAACAACTCGATAAAGTTCCCGATAAATATTACCCTCCAATTTCTATAGCAATCCGAAATCTCGCAGAAAATCCACGACCTACAGGTTGTAAGAATTGATTTGACTATTTCTATCGCATCCGCATCGGTAATTATCGAGTCATCTATTGGATCGACGACCCAAATAAAACCATCGTAATTACCAAAGCTGAACGGCGGAGAGAGAGGACCTATAAGCATTTATCCTGAGCCCTTTGACAAAATTTCCCGATAGCATAGCCACGCCCTGCTCGGTGAAAGCATAGGGTAAGTAGCGGGGGCCGCCACGCCCCATTTTTGAGGTGCCATTTTGGCACCTCAAACGTATAAGCTCTTGATTATTAAGCTGAAACATAAAATCTTAATGGAATCTTTCATGGTTGCGTTTAACCGCCCGTTTCAACGCTTTTGTTTCCACTCCTAAAGATCTGCAAGGTCTGAATCCAGCATTACCTTTTGCCCGCGGATCAGATAAATCATCTCCTCGATTCTGTTAACAGAAACAATGCTTTTATGGTTTTCCACAGTTCCTCCGAAGCACCACTTTTCTCCCCTCCGCCTCTTTGTTGCCCCTCACCCCATGCTTTTCAACCACCAAAAAACATTCAAAATTCAAGATTCAAGACACAACACAGCTTTTCCAGCCTCACCCCATGCCTCTTGCTTCCGTATTTCCCCACGGACGTAATCATGTAAAAAGGAAGCAAGGTTTCGCCTTCTAATCCTTCCCTTAACGTCCGGTAGATCTTGCTGATGGATTCATGATGTCCATTATCGCAATAATGTATTTGACAGGCACTTTTATAAAGCATATAATTAATGCATAAAAAAGAGGTGATGAAAATGCGTGCTACATTTAATCTCCCCGATCCTTTAATCCAGGATCTTCTTAGAGTCACGGGGGAAAAGAAGAAAACCAAAGCCATCTGCCTGGCCATCGAGGATTACATCCACCGCCGCAGGAAGGAAAAGCTTCTCTCCCTGAGCGGGAAAATCAATATTGACCTGGACTGGAAAAAGCTGGAAGAACTCGAGCTGAAAGGAATGAAAGAACGTGAAAAGCTCTGGAAGTCTCGTAGACACCAGCGTATGGGTTGATTTCTTCAGGGGGGTTCCTTCCATTAAAGCTCTCCTGGATAAATTGATTTCCGAGGATCTCATCTTCACGGCCGGCCCCATCTTGTTTGAACTCCTTCAAGGGATAAAATCCCCGGAAGAAAAAGACCAAGTCAAAGAAGCCCTGCTTTCCGTAAATTACTTAGACCTTACTCCCGCCGATTGGGAAGGTGCGGCTCTGCTCTCCGGAGAGTTGCGGGGCAAAGGAATTACCCTCCCCATGACCGACCTTCTCATCGCCCATATAGCTAAAATGAATAATCTTGAGGTAGTTTCCTTCGACCTTCATTTCGACCAGGTCCCCGGGCTACAACACCATAAACCTTCCTTTTGATCATTTCGGGTGATTATCCAATTTCTTCCGAAGCACCACTTTTCTCCCCTCTGCCTCTTCGTTACCCCTCACTCCATGCTTTTTAATCACCAAAAAACATTCAAAATTCAAGATTGAAAATTCAAAATTCAACATATAAAATTCAAGATTCAACACTTCCAAGATTCAAGATGCGAAATTCAAGAATCAAAACTCAGAACCTAAGATTAAACATTTAAAACTCAATACTCAAGACCCAAAATTAAGATTTGGGTTTGGAATGTTGAATATTGAATTGCCTGGTTATTTTTTCTACTTCGTCCTTCATGCTTCGATAATTCTTTTTAAATTTCTCCCCCTTGAGGCGCGAACCTTTCAGGTAGTCTATGAGACCGCTCAATTGGCCGGAGACGTTTTTGCAAAGGGAGACGCCTTTCTGGAATTCTTCACTGGAAATATATTCCTGATCGAGGGCCACATAAAACTGCGCCCGGGCTTCTCCAGCAGAGCCTTTGGCAATGAATAAAAACTGAATAAATTCAGTGTTCGAGCCCCGTTCAAATCCTTCTGATATGTTGTACATGACCGACGTTGAAGACCGTCTAATTTGGTCAACAAGGCTAAAATCCCTGCAAAACAATTCCTTTTTCGTAAGATCGTAAACATACTTGACCATCTCCCTGGCCTTTTGCCATACCGGCAACTCTTCGAAGCTTTTAGGCATATCGCCTCCATTAAAAAAGATTCAAGATTCAAAATTCAAAATTCAAAAACCATAAAGAAGATTCAAAATTCAAAATTCAAAATTCAAGATTCATGATTCAAAAAAGATTTTTCTTTTTTCGGCCCGGATGCCGTGGCGCTTATTCCCATATTTTCCAACGGCAGTAATCATGTAAAAAGGAAGCAGGGTTTCATCCTGCAACCCTTCTTTTAGCGTCCGGTTGATCTTGCTGATTTGCTGGCGGAAGGCCTCCACGTCCATGCCCTCCTTCCATTTGTTTAAGTACTCTACAACCCGGCTTGATTTAGGACCGTAGATTTTCCGATAATCCTCGGCCATTTCCTCCAGCGCCCGTTTGCTGGAAAGGTCCACCAGGGTGGGAAAGCAATCGGTGCACTCCTGGCAGGAGTCGCGTTCCGTGGTGCCGGCGACGAAAATAAGAATCTCGCGGTATTTTTTTGTTTCCATGGCCATCTTCCTCACCCTCACCCCGTCCCTCTCCCCTCAAAGGGAGAGGGAGTTGTTGCCGCAACCTTTTAAATTAATTGGACGCAGATTTCTGCTGGTAGTCGCAGAAAAATATTTTGTATTCCAAAATCTTGCCAATCGGCGGTTATCTATATCTAAAAATCAAGAAAGGATTTCGTATTTTCCCAGGCCAAAGCTCGACCCCTTGCCTACATGAATGAATTCGCCAAGGGAAAGGTAGGGCCAGAAATCACTCAAGTCCCCGGAAAAATCAATGCGCCCGATGAATCCGCCGAGCTTCATTCTCGTATCCTGCCTGGCAGAATACCTTTCCCAGTCATGCCATCGAAGATGGCTATCTTTAATTTGAATCGCTTCGGAATCTTTGATCAGGCCTCGGAAGTCTACCTTCAATTCTTCTCCGCAGTGAAAATAGGAAAGGAGAGAAATGCGCCGGAGCAGGTTTCGGAAAAAGATGTGGAACTTTAAATCGGAGGTAAGCTCCCCCTCGAATTTCAAGCGCGTAGGAGTCAGGAACAGCAGGTGTAATGTGATAGGTGTGGGGTGGTAGGTCAAAGGCGAAAGGTCAGATCTCAAAGGGGCAGGAAGTTGGCGAAGAATCTTTTCCTTCCCGGAATAAATTGACTCCCTCCCTTCACCTCTCTCCTTGCACCTTTCACCCGTTGCACTTCTTGCTCCTTCACCTTTCACCCTTGTCCTTTCACCTATGCTTTTCACCTCCTCCAGGCTGAATTTACCCCGTCCTTTCCCCAAACCCATCTTCCCCAGCTCTTCAAAGGTGTATATAAAATAGGGAAGGTAGTCGATGGCCTTGCCGATGAGGGTAAGTTGGAATTCGAGCTTCTCACCAGGCTCGTAAGTCCGATCGTCTTCTAAAGGAGGAAGGAGAACGAAAGGATGGGGGGCAGAGGGGTATTTCCTCATCAGGCGAGAATTCGAAGGTGGAGGGGTCTCAAAGATGTAAGAGTAAATGCATTTCTCTTTGAGGAGGCAGTCCGGACATTCTTTAGTTCTTAACGCGCAGACAACTTTCTTGAAAGCGTGGCCGAATCCTCCCCGGAGCGCTGACCCTTTATATTCCGGCAAGTTGAGACATGCCAATGCTTTGAGAGAGAATTGAAACCGGGCAAATTTAAAATTCTGGAGGGAGCTTTCCATGCCTCTAAGCTTTCCTACAGAGGTTTTAGACAAGCGACTGATTTTGGATGGTAATACAGCCTACATAAATACATTTGTTGTGTCAACAAAATCTTCGCTAACACAAGGTCTTTTTGAAGAGCTGGCCCATTTTTCCTGCCGGCCGCCCTTTCTTAAGGTCATTTTTTACGGGCATAAAGACTAACCATCACCATGCAAATCCGTAATTTGGCTCTTGACATCTTCTTGGATGCTCAGTTTACAATGAGTTTAGGCAATTTTTTAATTAAATACTCAAGTGATCTAAAGAGGAAAAGGGTGTGGGCATGAATTTGATTGAGGTAGATCTTGAAAAAATCCGCCCGAATCTCCGCCTCATCTACCACCTAGAGTCTCTTGAAATGTTAGGCCGCCTCATTCTCTCCCGCGGCCAGGTTGACCCCATTCAAGTTTGGTTTGATGGGGAGTACTTTCGGATCTGGGATGGCGAGAAACGATGGAGGGTGTGCAAGATGCTGGGAATCAGGCGGGTGAAAGCCCTTCTCGTAGAATTTTCTGAGGACCAGATTTTCAACGATCTACTCAAATAAGTGTCAGTGTCAGTGGAAGTGTCAGTAAAAGCGTGATCGCGAAAAGCTTTTACCCCTTGCGCCTTACGGCTTCTTTAAAACCATGCATATTGTCTGTTGCCTCAAACAAGTGCCTGATACCGCGGAAGTGAAGATCGACCCTCAGACGAACACTCTAATTCGTTCCGGGGTGGAGTCTATTTCTAACCCCTTTGATATGGTGGCCCTGGAGGCCGCTCTTCGCCTGAAAGAACGGTATGGCGGGCAGGTGACCGCTCTCAGCATGGGTCCTCCCCAGGCCGAGCAGGTGCTCAGGGAAGCATTGTCCCTGGGAGCCGATGAGGCCATCCTTCTTTCAGACCGTTCTTTTGCCGGGGCGGACACTCTGGCCACGAGTTACACATTGGCTAAAGCCATTGAAAGATTCAACCTGCATCATCCCGTTGACCTGATCCTTTGCGGAAAGCAGGCGATTGACGGAGATACAGGCCAGACCGGGCCAAACATAGCCACCCGCCTGGGCTATACCCAGTTGACCTATGTGGTTGAGGTGCAATGGCTTGACCAAAGTAAACGCCAAATACAGGTCAAGCGAAAAGTGGAAGGGGGGGCGGAGGTAGTCCGGGGACCTCTGCCAGCCTTGTTAACTGCCGAATTAGAGCTGGCCAAGCCCAGAAGAGCTTCCCTTCTCCTGCTGATCAATTCCCTCCGGTCGGAGGTAAAGGTTTGGAAGGTCGAGGACATTCAGGCAGATATTCAGAAAGTGGGTCTAAAGGGTTCCCCTACCTGGGTGAAAAAAATCTTCTCCCCGCCCATACGGGAAGGAGGGCCCAAGTTCTACGCTCAGGAAAATCTTCAGGGTGCTGTGGAACAATCCCTGGAGATCCTCCTGGCCGACAAGGCATTCACAGAAAAACTTTTTACCAGTTTGGGAGAGCTCAGTGCCCAGGAATAAAAAAGGATTTGAAATAGCTGAAATTATCCCCGACAATTGTATCGGCTGCCAGATATGCACTGGGGAATGCCCGGTGGGGGCCATCCAGATGACCGCAGAGGGGGTAGCGGCCATCGCAGCGGAAGTCTGCATAGGGTGCGGAAAGTGTTCTGAAGTCTGCCCGGTTGGAGCTATTCGCTTCGAGAAGAAAAGGCGGCAAAAACCCGCTCAGGAAATCCAAAGGCCGGTCACGGACGACCTTGCTGAATACCGGGACGTAGCCATTTTTATAGAAGTAACTAACGGTCAGGGAGCCCCTGTGTCCTGGGAGTTAGTGGAAAAAGGGAAGGAGTTGGCCGAAAAGCAAAAGGCCAAGGTATTAGGGCTTCTCCTGGGATACCAGGTTGATAAAATTGCCCAAGAGGCCATTGCTTATGGTTGCCATGAAGTCCATGTAATCGATGATCCCCTGCTGAGTGGCTATCTCTCCAAAACTTACGGGAAAGCCCTAACGGATCTGTGCCAAAGAGTCCGGTCGGAGATCCTCCTGATCGGAGCCACCCTTCTGGGGAGAGATCTCTCCGGCATCGTGGCTACCCGTTTGAATACAGGCCTTACCGCCGATTGCACAGCGCTGGATATTGATGAAGAAAAAGGCTATCTCTTAATGACTCGGCCCACTTTTGGCGGCAATATAATGGCCACCATCTATTGTCAGTATCATCGACCCCAGATGAGCACCGTGAGGCCAAAGGTCATGAAGGCTGCCGAAAAGAACCCAAACCGCAAAGGCGATATTCACTTTCACTCCTGGGATCCGCCCGGGGGAGAACTTTCCCGGGTCGTCGATTTTATAAAAGAGGTTCCGCAGATAGGCCGGGTGGACATAGGCCATGCTCCGGCCCTGGTCGTTGCCGGAAAGGGCGCCTGTGATCGCGCCTCTATGCCCATGCTTAAGGAGCTGGCCGATCTGTTAGGTGCGGTGGTGGCCTGTTCCCGGCCGGTGGTGGAATCCGGCCTGATGCCCTACGAACGACAGGTGGGCCAGACCGGGAAGACCGTAGCCCCCAACTTATACATTGGCGTAGGGGTTTCAGGGGCAGTTCAGCATCTGGTGGGCATGCAGGGTTCTGAAAAAATATTGGCCATCAATTCAGACCCGCAAGCCCCGATCTTTCGTGTTGCTGATGTAGGCCTGGTGGGGGACTATTTGCAGGTAGTTCCGGCGCTGATTGCCGATCTTAAGAAAAGGATGGGGAAAAATTTCACCGCGGAGAGCGCAAAGAACGCAGAGAAAACTATATTGGCAAAATAAAATTAAAAAATATACGCTCGCCATCGGGCAGTCGAATTTTTGTTTTTGCATGATTATTTTTTTGTTTTTTCATTTCTGATGTATCTTCTCTGCGTTCTCGGCGATCTCTGCGGTTAATGTCTTTTGAAACGGGATTCAGTTAATGGAAGAGGCTTTTGATGTGGCCATCGTCGGAGCAGGACCAGCCGGTATCGCGGCGGCATGTTGCCTCGCTGACCAAGGTGTCAAGACCATCGTAATAGAGCGTGGAGAATACCCCGGAGCCAAAAATATCTCCGGGGGCGTCCTCTATGGACACGACCTGGCCCGGATCCTCCCGGATTTTGATAGAAGAAACTGCCCCATTGAACGGAACATCATAGAATCGAGAATCTGGTTTCTCTCGAAGGATGGAGGGTATAGTCTTTCCTACCGGGACAGAGCCTTCGCCAAAGAAAAGAAACTTAATTCCTTCACGGTAGGAAGGGCCAAATTTGACCGTTGGTTCTCCGAGCAGGCCAGGGAAAAGGGCGCTCTGGTGGTCTGTGGAACGGTAGTCACAGACCTGCTGCGGGATCATCACCACCGGGTGATCGGGATTAGGACTGACCGCGCAGACGGGGACGTCCTCTCCAAAGTAGTCCTCCTAACTGACGGGATCAATTCCCCTCTGGCTGCGAAAACAGGATTCCGGCCGGAGCCCGGACCCCATCAGGTTGCTCTGGCCGTGAAAGAAGTGATCGAACTTTCTGAAGAGGTAATTCAGGAACGCTTCAACGTGGGGACGGGTAACGGGGTAACCATCGAAATTGTGGGCGAGGTTACGCAGGGAATGGACGGGGTGGCCGTGATCTACACCAACCGGAAATCCCTGTCTCTTTGCCTCGGGGCAAATCTGGCAACCTTTTCCCGGCAGAAAGTTCGGCCTTATGAAATGATGGAAAGCTTCAAGGAGCATCCCATGGTTGCCCCCCTGATCCAGGGGGGAAAACCAGCGGAATACATGGCCCACTGGATTGCTGAAGGGGGATATGACGCCATCCCCCGGCTTTGCGGGGATGGATTTCTTATTGCCGGGGATTCGGCTATGTTATTCAACGCTCTCCACAGGGAAGGGTCCAACCTGGCAATGATTTCAGGACGGTTTGCCGCCGAAGCGATCCTCGAGGCCCGGGAAAAAGGAGATTTCGGTCGCAACGGTCTTTCCGGATACCTCTCCAGGCTTCATAATTCTTACATCTTCAAAGACTTAAAAAAATATAGGAAATTTGGCCGGTTTCTGCACACTCATGAAGAAATCTTTACAACCCTGCCAGCCTGGACCAGTCTGGCGGCCAGGGAGATGCTCACTGTCAACGGCGTGCCTAAAAAAGATAAACAGAAGGCCCTGTGGCGGGAATTTAGAAACCGCACTTCTCTCCTTAGGGTTCTCAAGCTTCTGTGGGAGGGGTGGAGAGGCGTAACCTGAGCATGAAAGTAGAGGATAAACTTTTTTTGGACAGGTTCCGGGTAAACGAGGAACCCCACCTGCGCATAATTGATGCCTCACTGTGCTTAAGAGAATGCCCTGACCAGCCATGTCTCTACTTCTGCCCGGCAAATGTGTACAGGCTGGAAAAAGACCACATCAGCGTGGCCTACGAAGGATGTCTGGAATGCGGGTCCTGCCGCATCGCCTGTCCCCATCTCAACATCGAGTGGCGGTTTCCCCTCGGAGGCTATGGCATCAGTCATAAGTTTGGATAAACAAAAATAGGTTATGGGTTAGGGGCCATATTAGCTGTTTTTGGGGAGGAGGAAAAGATGAAACGGAAAAAGTTTTTCTGGCTATGGATCAGCGCTCTGCTCTTTGTTTTTATGGCAGGGTGTGCCGGGGTTCCTGTGCGCGATGCCGTCAAGATCGACCTCAGCCTTCCGGTAGGCAAGATTGAGGGAGACCAATTCAACGGCATCCGCTATCCTTTTAAAGTTACCGCGCCTCCTGGCTGGAAGATTGCCATGGAATACCCTAAATTTATGATCGATTTAGGATATGAAAAAGATGGGCTTATAGAGTCGGAGGTCTTTCTTTTTAATCCTTCCACGCAGTCGAACCTGCAGATCGACTTTACCCCGGCCGGGCGTTACTCTACCTTCGACCAAAAAACCATTGAAACTTTGACCACAGCCGCGACCGGGGGCTTCAAAGAAGAGCTGCAACAAGACTATGGGAAAGATATTAAGGTGGAGATCGGTCCGACAGAATCCTATCCTCTGAAAGGCGTTCAATTCGCCGCCAAGAAATATGCCTATTACTCTCTGAAAGGAGTAAAGCGGGAACAGGGATGGATTTACGCTTTTTCCGAACCCTACCAGATCTTCATTCTCTACATGACCCTGGAAAAGGAAGGGCAGAATGACCGGCAGGCTATTAAAGCCATCCTGGATTCGTTTGAAGTGAAAACTAAATAATTTATAAAACTTTAGCGGTTTGAAAAGTGGTTTTACCACCTTTGTTGAGGTCCGGGGGTCTGGGTGGAACGCGCCGGAAGCATCGGCCGGGTTTCAGCTTGGCCGCGAAGAACCCCGCTCGTTTCCGTCGGAGGAGGCGGGGGGCGTTTTCCCCGCCCCACCCGCGAAGAAATCAGCGCCTTATGATTCCAAGCGGGCCACCCAGGCCCCCGGGCCTCGGATTCCCTCTGACCTTACGCCCCACCTCTTTTCAAAGGGCTAAAGGGATACAATAATTTTTATGACGGGTCAGACGCCGGCGGATGAAAAAACATGGATCCACGCAGGTCTTTGGCCATGGCCGGGAAAAAAGCTCCTATAATTCTTCTTAGAACCATGGCGGCGAAAGGGTCACAATGACCTCAATAGGTTCATCTCCGGCGCCTTGCCAGGAATGGGGGAAATGGGCCGGATGATAAATGCTATCGCCCATCTTTAATTGAAAAATCTCCTTGCCGACGCGATATTCCAGGGCTCCTTTTAAAATCAGGCAGCATTTTTCGCCCTGAGGGTCAGTTATAGGTTCCTCGCCGGAGGAATCGCCCGGTGATAACCTAAGAAAAAGGATCTCCATCTGCCGGTTCAGGTCCGGTGTTATAAGGTCATAAGATACCCTGGATCCGGGGAGGGATAAAGTTTTCCGCCGATCCCCGCGGACTACCTTTACATCATCGACGTAAGATGATTCGTTGATTCTTTTACCCTCAATGGCCGGAAGGGTTCCAATGTTATTATGGACTTTTGTTCCGTTTGTGAAAAAACTAACTACGCTGATTCCGAACTGCTGGGCAATTTTCTTGAGGGAACTGACAGAAGGTTGAGCCAGGCTTCTTTCCACCTGGCTGAGGAAACTTTTGGAAAGACCCGTTTTCTGGGAGAGTATCTCGAGAGTTAGTTTACGCTTGCGACGCTCATCCCGAATTATTTCCCCCAGATTTTCCATGAGGATACCCTTTCCCTAACGGAAAAATCGGTCCGGCATTTTTGATGGCTTCGAAAAAGTCGTCACTCCAGTGAAAAACGGAGTCCAGAGGTTTGATAACTAATTGAAATAACTGGATTCCGGCTGGAGTTTACCCCGTACTTGATACGGGGCCGGAATGACAGAAAAATGCTTTTTCAAACTTTTTACGAGGCCATCAATTCTGACTCCTGTATTTCATATATCCTAATCTGCGTCCGAAACGATTTTCAAGTTATTAACACCCCCACCCTAACCCTCCCCCATCCAGGGGGAGGGAATTTTGGATCCCCCAGTATCTCCCCTCCCCTGGCGGGAGGGGGTTGGGGGATGGGGATAGAAAAGCAAATTCCTATA
>Ga0194112_10000714_pt1 | contig 48447 bp, 44 predicted proteins | sample TA2MahC400mmetaG_FD_146191 | JGI IMG/M metagenome (GOLD analysis project Ga0194112, IMG submission 146191) | Freshwater microbial communities from Lake Tanganyika, Tanzania - TA2015016 Mahale Deep Cast 400m | ecosystem: Environmental > Aquatic > Freshwater > Lake | place: Tanzania: Lake... | reverse complement strand
ATTTTGAGTGTCTCACTTTTCGAGAAAAAGCCCATTTTATCGGCACTCGTACCACCAAAATGCACAAAACTGATCACCATGCCAGACAACCAATTGACTTTATTCGATTATTAATTGGACACCCGTGTTCTCCTCTATATTCTTCATCTTTGGAGCAGAAATGGGGTGGGCCTAGGAAAAGAAAGAGAGATAGGGCGGAAGGGTTGAAACATCTTTTTGAATATTGGGAAAATATTCAAGCTCGAATTCAAGGGGCTAAAAATATTTTCCTGTTTCTGGATTATGACGGAACCCTCACCCCCATTGTTTCCAGTCCGGAACTGGCTCTTTGTCCCCTGGAAGTAAAATTCCTTTTAGAAAAATTGCGGGATTCTCCCAATGTTTTTCTGGTCATCATCAGCGGTCGATCTCTGGAAGACGTTCGGGAAAAAGTGGGTGTCCCCGGAATCATCTACGTGGGCAATCACGGCCTGGCTATCCAGAATCCTGCCGGGTTACACCAGAAGAAATTGTCTCCCGCCAGGGAGAAAGAGCTAAGAAAAATCCTCCAGACCCTGCAGGAGTCTTTTGCAGAAATTCCAGGAATTCTTTTGGAAGACAAGGGATCCATCCTGGCGATCCATTACCGGAATGTAGCCCAAAAATATTTCCGGTGGATTCACAAGGCGTTGAAAGAAACGGTGGAGAAATAGAAGGGGTGGTGGAAGATTGCTCACGGGAAGATGGTCTTCGAAATCCGTCCCGGAGTTGATTTCCATAAGGGCAAAGCCGTAAAGGAGATATTGAAGGGCTCGCCCCAAGATCTTCTACCCATCTACCTGGGGGATGACCAGACCGATGAAGATGCCTTCCGCGAGGTCAAGGGCCGGGGAATAACTGTATTTGTCGGGCCCGGCTGGCTAACTTCCGAGGCGGAATATTGCCTGAAAGACCCAACAGAGGTTCACAATTTTCTACTTCGATGCTATGCGATAAGGCGCAATGGAACCTGTCGTCCTGGGATCATTTAAAAAAAGCCACAAAGTCTGTTTTTCCACATTGGTGAATCGTGATGATCTTGTAAAAAGTCGTCAGTCCGGTGAAAACCGGAGTCCAGAGGTTTGATAACTAGTTGAAATAACTGGATTCCGGCTGGAGTTTATCCCGATGAAAATCGGGGCCGGAATGACGGAATCCAGCATTTAAATACTTTTTACGAGATCATCAATCGTGATAAAATAAAAACAGGATGTAATGTAAGGATGAACAAAAAAATTGCGGAACATCCCTTTTTGTTCACTGGCTGCTGGGAATTGCGGGAGATGCTTGGCCGTAGCGCGCGGGATGAACAACAGCTCCTGGAGGCGATTGAAGAGATACCTCTCGACTCCATTTATTACCACACTCACAGCTTTTTCCTACGCCACAAATACATTGCCGGTCCCTACCCGAATGACTTTGCCACCTGGGCAGCGATCCAGGTGCGCGACCGGGTCCTGGGCGAAAAACTTGGCATCCTGGACCCCTATGATTTTGAAAGCCTCGAATCCCTGCGCGCGGAGATCGTAACCATCATCGAAGAGCATCTTTCGCAATTGCAGATTATCCCCCGGGCCATCTACGGAGAGCCCTTTCATTTCATGCAATCCCGAATCATCGAAGTGCCAACCGGCCTGAGAGCCCGGACTCTGACGGAATTCCGCGAAATCCTGGCTGGGATTGATGCCAGCGTGGTGTATTACCACACCTTTGAAGCTATTCTTCGTTTGGGAAGAAGGAAGGGAGATTTTGCCCTGTGGATCGAAGAACAGCTCGGCCTGCCCGAACTGGCCAAGAAAATCTCCCTGTTAGACCCCTACAGGACCAGCCTGGAGTCCATCCGCCATCGGATCATCAAACTGTGCGATGAAGTAATGGAGAAGAGGGCTTATATATGAGCCGCCTCGATGATTATAAGGAAGTGGCCCCCAAAGGATCCATTGACTTTCTGAAACGCCTGGCAGATAAGATTGAGGGGAAAGGAATTTTGCATATTAACTCCACCAAGCTGGGTGGGGGAGTGGCCGAAATCCTGCGCAGCCTGGTTCCTCTTCTTGAAGATGTTGGCCTGAAGGCGCGCTGGGAAGTTATCTCGGGGAATGAAGAGTTCTTTAGCGCCACCAAGGGGTTTCACAATGCTCTCCAGGGTCAAGAGCAGCGCATCTCTCCGGGAATGCTCCGGACTTATCAGGAGGTAAACAGGGGAAATGCCCAGAGCCTTTCATTTGATTCTGATTTCGTCATTATTCACGATCCTCAACCCGCAGCCTTGATCGATTATCGATCTTCGAAAAGCAAGTGGATTTGGAGATGCCATATTGACATTTCCCGGCCCCAGTGGAAAGTTTGGAATTTTTTACGGCAGTTTGTGGTGAAATATGATGCGGCCATTTTCTCTCTTCCACGATTTGCCCAGAGGCTCCCCATCCCCCAGTTCCTTATCTACCCTTCGATTGACCCTTTAAGCGATAAGAACCGGGACCTCTCAGCCGCAGAACAAGAGGAGATTCTCAGCCGGCTGAACATCTCTACAGACAAGCCAATCCTTCTTCAAGTTTCCCGCTTTGACCGCTTCAAAGACCCCTTAGGCGTAATCCAGGCTTACCGCCTGGTCAAGAGACATCACGATGTGCAACTTGTTTTAGCCGGGGGCGGAGCCACAGATGACCCTGAAGGGGAGGTCGTTCTCTCGGAAGTTCGGGAGGCAGCCCGGGATGATCCCGATATCCGTATCCTTTTGCTCCCCCCGGATGCCCATATGGAGATTAACGCCCTGCAAAGAGCGGCAACCATCGTGTTACAGAAATCCCTCCGGGAAGGGTTCGGCTTGACCGTAGCCGAGGCCATGTGGAAAGGCAAACCGGTCATCGGTGGTTTTGTGGGCGGGATCACTGTTCAATTAGTATATGGAGTAACCGGATTTACCGTTAATTCCGTAGAAGGGGCAGCTTTCCGTATCCATTACCTGTTAGACAATTCTGAAATTATGGCCAAGATGGGCGAGGACGCGCGGGAATACGTGCGGCGCAATTTTTTGATCACCCGCCACCTGGGGGATTACTTGGCCTTGATGAATTTTTTTGGGAACTGAAAATTGATGAACTCGTAAAAAGTCCCAAAAGTGGTCATTGCGAGCGGAGCGAAGCAATCTCGTATTTCGTAAGTGCTTGATTTCATGGGATTGCTTCGTCGCTACGCTCCTCGCAATGACATGTGGTTGGACTTTTTACGAGTTCATCAATAATGGTTTTAAAAACTCGGTGATCTCTGTGGCTAATTTAATTCCCACTAAAGTTTATCTTGCCATCAGGGTTGCTTTTCGAGTCGCACTTGGGCCAGGGCGGCAATTAGATCTGCGGCCCAATGATAAATATTGCGGTCTTTTATGGTCTCCCGCATTCTCTGCATGCGGATCTTTTTTTCTGCATGGTCCATCTCCAGGGCTGTCCGAATTGCTTCGGCCATCTGTTCGATGTCGTAAGGGTTGACTACCAGGGCATCTTGCAGTTCCCGCGAAGCCCCGGTGAATTGGCTAAGGACCAAAACTCCTCCCTCGTCTTCCCGGCTTCCGACAAACTCCTTGGCCACCAGGTTCATCCCATCGTGCAAAGAAGTTACCAGGCAAAGATCGGCGGCCTCGTAAAAAGGTTTAATTTCTTCGTGGCTATGGTGCTTCTTTAAAAAGACGATGGGTTTCCATGCTTTGGTCTGGAAACGCCAGTTAATTCGATCTGTCTCCGCCTCCACCTCAGCGATCAGATCGTGGTATTCCTTTATGTGGGTGCGGCTGGGGGCGCCCAGTTCCACATAAGTGAATCCTCCCTGGTAAGCAGGATATTTTTCCAGGAATCGTTCAATGGCTTTGAAGCGCTCCAGGATCCCTTTCGTATAATCGATGCGGTCCACGCCCACGCCTAAATATTTTCCCTTGACCCCCAGTTCCTTCAGGAGATTCTCTGTGTTGGGCCTCGTTCCCTGGATGGCTAAATCTTGGCAGGGAGGAGGGAAGGAGATGCTAATGGGAAATGGTTTCACCAAAGTCGTTTGGTCTCCTCTTTTGACCGTAAAATGCTCCCAATCAATGCGGGATTCTAAGGCGCGGTCAACCGTATCCAGAAAATTGTTGCAGTGATACTGAATATGAAAGCCGATGAGGTCTGCTCCTAACATGCCATGCAGGAGTTCTCTTTGCCAAGGGCAAATGCCAAAGGATTCCGGATTCGGCCAGGGGATATGCCAGAAGATCGCCACCCGGGCATCAGGCCGTTCATCTTTAATCAGCCGGGGGAGGAGGGCAAAATGATAGTCCTGGATAAGAACCAAGGGTTCTTCAATCCCTTCCAGTTCCTTCAAAATTTTCTGGGCAAATTTTCGATTGACGATTTGATAATACTCCCAATCCTCCGTCCGGAAGGATGGCCGTGTATGGGCGATATGGCAGAGAGGCCATAAACCCTCGTTTGAAAATCCGTAGTAATAGCCCCTTTCTTCTTCTTTGGTTAGCCAGACTCTTTTGAGAAGGTATTCGGGATTTTCAGGGGGAACCCTAATTACATCATGGCTGTCGACCATTTCCCGGTCGGCATCGCCGCTGCCATGCGCAATCCACATACCTCCACAGGCCATCAAAACCGGCTCTAAGGCAGTCACCAAACCACTCGCCGGTACAAGGCATTCAATTTTTTTGCCTCTTTTTTCATGCATATAAGGTTCGCGGTTGGAAATTACAAAGAGAGGTTTCTCCTGGAGGAGACTGCGAACCTGCTCCCTAAGCCGTCCTGGAGTCCAGATTGACTCGGCAGCATGTCGTAGCCTGGCTTCTTCTTCAGCCGCCAGCCGGGCAACGGAAATGCTTCTGGCCATTTGAGTCACTTCCCTGGTCAGAGGTTCAAAAAGACCTCCCGGAGGAAGGGAAGGCGGCGCAATGTTCTTTTCAGTCCGCAGGCTCTTCATCCATTCCGCCATCTTGGCAATCGGTCCAGTCATACTCCAGCGAATCAGGAGGAGGGTAGTCAGGGAAATGACCAAGGCATTGACCAAAAAGCGGATGAAATTATTTTTCCAGACAAGCGAGAGCCGGTCCTGAATGTAAGAGGTGTCATAAATGATGAGGAGGGCGCCAGCCACATTTTCTTCCCGGTGGAGGGGCAAAGCATAGAGATACATCTCTTTCCCCCCTAAGTGGGAAAAGCGCCCCTCCTCTTGATCGGAGTTCATGGCATTGGTCACAAAGGTTGGCGGTGTGGACAGGTGACGGGACAAGGGGGGAGTGGCTGCGATCAATTTGTCCTTCACATCGTATACCGCCACCCCGGCAAGTCTTTCCCGATTTCCAAATTTTTCCACGATTTTTTGCATACGTTCGGGGCGTCCCCGGTCAATTAAAGGCTCAAGGCTCTCTTTAAGACTTTCCCCTAAAAGCGAGGCCCGGCGCTCGAGGTCGATGTTTAACCTCTCCTTTTCCTGCCGCACCTGCACGAGGGTGAACAGCAGAACAAGGAGGCTGATGACTATGAGAATGGAAAAGATGATTCTAAAGGTGATCCGCACGGATCCTCCAATAGGCATTCAATCCCGTTTTTGGGCTGAGCGAAGGTAAAAAGAAAGCGGTTAAATTTTTCTTATTTTGCCTTTATTTCACCCCCTTGTCAACTTCCCCTTGCCCAATTCTTTTAAATCTGGTTTAATCTAACAACCCCCGCAGAGGGGGTGGCTCGATGAGTGGGGCCGACTCAAAGGCGGTCAACCCTTTTACCCGACGCCGGGTTCATCTGAAATTCTTTCCCTTTTTGACAAGGCAACGTAATGCATCGCATACTCACGAATTGGGCCACATCCCCAACTGGGTTAAAAGAACTGCTGGATTCCTAATCCCGATGTAAATGGCAAAAACTTTGGCATCCTTTGAACATAGTCTTTCTTCAACGTTCAATAAATATCTCTAATTCAAAAGGGGTTATAACAGCTCAACGGTCAAACCTTTTCGAGTCGCACTGGTAAAACCAGTGGTTTACCTAAAGACTGAATTAAGCCTAAATGCCAGGAAAAAAACCGAAGACCTAAAGAATCACTTTGAACAATCCCTGAAGCCTTCCAAGAAGGGAGTAGAAGAAAAAAAGGGTTGAAAGGAGATAGAAGGAAATGGGTCCCAAAATCATCGGATTGATCGTTCTTCTGGTCTTTCTGGTATTTTTTGCCGCCCAGAATGCCCAGCCCGTGGCCGTTAAGCTGCTTTTCTGGGAAATCTCCACTTCTGCCGCGGTTTCCATCATGGTTAGTTTTATCGTTGGATTCCTGGCGGGCTGGCTTGTGTGCATCGTTGGACGCAAAGGAAAAGTAGGTTAATTTGCTTTGGTTTTTTTGTATATTGCTCCCCTATAGTCTTCTTCCAAGAGCAAAAATGGGGTGGGCTTGGGAAATGAAAAAGAAATGCGGATCTTTTTTTCTGCTGGGTCCATCTCCAGGGCTGTACGAATTGCTTCGGACATCTGTTCGACGTCGTAAGGGTTGACTACCAGGGCATCTTGCAGTTCCCGCGAAGCCCCCCTAGGCCAGAGACCGGGCCCTAATTAAAAACCGGGGAGAGGCAAACTAAATCGCTTGCCCACCTTCACTTTTACAGAATCCCTATTCGTGGCAGGGGGTTCGGGGCGATGAGCGCGGGCAGCATCGGCCGGGAAAAGCCCTTCCAAGAGTTTAAAGCCGCTTCTCCGCAAAATGAGGCGGGGTGCCTTTTCCCGCCCCGTCAATGAAACAACCAGCGCCTCATGCTGCCAAGCGAAGCGCCCCGAACCCCCTGCCTGGGAAGGATCATTTAAGAACAAATCATTCTTGACCACAAAAAATGAAGGTGGGCAAGGCTAAATCGCTATTGACTTTAAATAGGCAAAAAGGTATTTTGGCCAAAGACAAAGAAAAAATGGAGATAATATAAGAAAGGAGAATCGCTATGGCCCAGGTAAAATTGGATTATGAGGCTCCTGCACATCTCAAGCGGGAGTTCGTTTTTCAGACCGCCGGTATTCTGCCGCCCAACGGCATCCTCTTCGGCTTTAACACGATTCACAAAGTCGGAGAGCAGGCCAAAAAACTCGGGGGCGCTAAGGCAATTCTGGTTACGGATGAAATTATGCTCCAGTTGGGTTATGTGGATCTGGTCAAAGGGGCCCTGGAAAAGGAAGGGTTTCAAGTCGAGGTTTTTGGAAAGGTGGACCCTGAACCGCACATGGAAACGGCCGATGCCCTCTATGACATGGTGCGTAAAACAAAGTTTGACTTAGTAGTCGGCCTGGGCGGGGGAAGCGCCATGGATATGGCTAAACTAACCTCCATCGTGGCCACCAACGAACAGACCCCCTTCGAGCTGATGAGTAAGAAGGTCGTAGCCAAGCCGGCGTTGAAAAAGATTCTTATCCCGACTACCTCGGGAACTGGAAGCGAAGTCTCCATGTTCTTCGTGGCCTCTGCGGGCAAGGATAAGTATTTCATGGGGTCCCCTTACGCTTACCCGGAAATCTCCATCATCGATCCGGGACTCACTATCTCCATGCCCCCGAAAATTACAGCCTCCACCGGAATTGATGCTCTCTCCCATGCTATCGAGAGCCTGATGAACAAACTGGCCAACCCCCTGTATGACTCTTTAGGCTTGGGTGGCGTTGAACTAGTCTCCAAGTATCTCCGCCGGGCCACCTTCAATGGGCAGGACCTGGAAGCGCGATATTACATGTCCATGGGATCGACGATTTCCATGATCTCCATGACCGGCACAGGCGGCCTTTATTCCCACAGCATCTCTTATGTCCTGGCCCAGTTCCAGCCCCTGGCCCATGGAATCGGCTGCGGCGTCAGCCTGCCTTATACCATGGCCTTCAACCTTCCGGTAATCGAAGACAAACTGGCCCTTATCGCCCGGGCCATGGGAGAGCGCACTGAATCCCTTTCCCCGCGAAAAGCAGCCCAGCGAGCCGTGGAAATGGTCTACGATTTAATTGCGGACGTGAAAATGCCCGTGAGCCTGAAGGAGATGGGTTTCCAGCACGAAGATGTATATAAGATGGCCGAAATCTGCATCACCAAATACCCGCGGGTCAATAACCCCCGGTCGATGTCTAAAGAAGAATGTCTGGCCTTATTCGAGGCCATGTGGGAAGGAAAACTGAGTAGGCTTTAAAAATTGATGGATTCGTAAAAAGTCGTCACTCCGGCCTGCCTGTGCCTGGCAGACAGGTGAAAACCGGAGTCCAGAGTATTTATAAGCCTTTGAAAAGACTGGATTCCGGCTGGAGTTTATCCCGATGAAAATCGGGGCCGGAATAACGAGAATAGGGCAAAAAAGACTTTTTACGAGATCATCAAAAATTGGCAATAGGACAAAAAAGAATTCAGGAGACATGAGTCAGAATAGCTTTTTGGGTTTTTCTTCTGACTCCTGAATTCTGGCTTCTGTTTTCTGTCTTTTAAATTCCCTTCCTTTTCTGAACTTCTTTTAAAATCTTTTTATAATATTCATCATATACAACGCACCCGACTTGCGCCTGGGAACGGAGCAGAATGGAACATCCGCCGCAGGTCAGGCAGTAATTGACCTCTGATATTCTTCCGGACAGGATTTTTTTGGCAAAGAGGGGATCAGCCAGAGATTGACGGCCAAGGCCCACCATATCGCAGGTTCCCTCGGCAAGATTTTTCTCCGCCCAGTGTTTGAAACTGCGCTTTTTAGGATCGGCGTCCTTTAAATCATTGTTTCCTTCCTTAAGATAACTGTATCCCGATCCAATCACCGGAATACTCAAGATTTTCTTGATCGCTCTGGCCCAACCAAAGTGGCGGTAAACCCCTTCGGGGTAATTCTTCGACGGCCGGACGATTTCCGGGGTAATGGCCGGGATTCCGGCTGAAACATTGATGTAGTCGCACCCAATTTTTTCCACCAGTCTGGCCAAAGCCAGGGGTTCGGATAAATCTTCGATGACCTCTTCCGGGCCGGCTGCGCCAAATCCTCCAATGATCCCTTCGTAAAATGAGAAACGAACTCCGAGGAGGAATGAACTTTTCCCTACCGCGCTTTTGATCTTGCTGGCGGTCTCCGCAAAAAAACGGATTCTGTTTTCGAAGCTGCCACCGAAACGATCCTTCCTGGTGTTGGCTGGGCGCAGTAGCTCGGCGCAAAAGTATCCGTGGCAGTGTTTGAAGTCAATCCCGTCTGCTCCAACCTCTTTAGCGATAACGGCTGCCCGGGTGAATTCATTGCCAATTTCATCGATCTCACCCGTGGCGAGCACATGGACATCTGCCTCCCCTGTAGGGTACGCCGATACCACCCTGGAGAAAGAGGCTCCGCTTTGTCTTCCGGAATGGGTGATTTGCATAAGGATCAGGGATTCGGAGTTTATGGCTTTCATCTCCCGGATCAATTTTTCCAGACTGCGGGCTGTCTTTTCGTAAATTCCCAATTGATTTTTTCTCGCCCGGCTTTCCCGGGTTATGGTCAGGGCTTCGACAAAAATGATCCCTGCTCCGCCCTCGGCCAGTTTCCGGTATCTTGCCAAGCTTTGTTCTGTAGGATTCCCAATTTCATCAGCATCGTTGCATTCCATGGGTTGGTTGACGATGCGGTTGGGAGCGATCTTTTTTCCAATTTGAATCGGTTCGGCTAACACGGTATCTCCTTCTGTAAAAAAGATTTAAATTAGCACAGAGATCACAGAATTTTAAAACCATGATTAAAAAAAAGTAAAAAATACGTGGCAAGTGCATAGAGGAACTAAAGTCGAAAAAAGCGTATCAGTTAAGAGTTTTGAAAAAATGGCAACAACACCTCTGTTTGGGCCCGGGGGCCAGGCCGGAACGCGCCGGAAGCATCGGTTGGGGTTGCACTTGTCCTCGAGGATAAAAGCCCGTTTCCTCCGGAGGAGGCGGGGAGTATCTTCCCCGCCCTATCCACGGAGAAATCAGCGCCTTATGATTCCAAGCGGGCCGGCCTGGCCCCCGGGCCCTGGAATCCCTTGGCCCTAGTGCCACGCCTTTCTTCAAAGAGCTAAAGTGTTACAAAAAAGCAAATTCCTATACAATCAAGTTTTTTCCCGCCGCAGGATGCGGGGTTGCTTCTTCCCGCCCCATCTATAGAGAAAGCGCCGACTCAGGATGCAAAGCGAAGCCCTGCACCGCGAGAACTTTATTTTTCTACTATCAGCCGGCGAGACTTGCGGAGAACCAAGAAAGAGGGCCTTTTTCCGATCTTCTCTTGGGCCATCTCAAGGGCTTCCCGCAAATCGGTAACCGCTTGCACATAAGTTCCTTTTAAATCCCCGGCCATCTTCGGATTGGTCACCACGATTAACATAACTTCTTTTTCCACTATGGGCTTGGCCAGGATGTTAGCCCCATGGGCCCCCAGGGTAAACTGGCTTCGATCCCTGACCTTTTGGACCACTTCCTGTGGTGAATATCCTTTCACCCATTCCTCAAAGGTCGGCTCTGCCCCCCATCCCTCCTCGCATTCAGATGTAAGGATAATAACACCGCCGGGTTTTACTGTTTCCTGGGCCGGAACCACAGCTTTTTTCCCCTGAACCAGATCCATGTCGTAAGGATATCCTCCAGGGCTGGAAACCACAATGTCCGCCTGCCTTAGAGGAACAGAATAAATTTTCTTGGAAATATCACACCCTATGCGATGGGCGGCATAGGGATTCCCGGACACGATTTCCACAAACTGATCTTCCGCTCCGGCAACTGCATAGGTTATCCAGTGGAAAGGAAGTTTCCGGGCAAACTCCTCCGCATCTTCGCTTAAAGGATTGCCATCCAGCACGCCAGCGCGGGCCCCCTTCTCCAGGAGAAAATAATGGTTCCAGTCAATGGCCCTATGAAAGGCCACTCCAGGCATCAGGATTTTTCTCCCGCCCGTAAAGCCGCAAAGATACGAAGGCTCAATAATCCCGGCGCCCATGATGCAGTCATGCTCGAAGATAATTCGATTCACTATAACCGGGGTGCCGCGGCTGGTGGAGCCAATTTCCACGTGGGCGCCCTGGTCAAAAGGATCATGGTGGACCACCGGGTAGCGCCTGGTTAAATCCCTGCCCAGATGAACATCTATCTCTTCCGGAGACATCTGGCGATGCCTGCCGGAAGCGATACAGATGGTAACTTTTACGCCTAACTGCTCACAAACCCGGAGAATGGGCCGGATCAAGCGGGAAGGAGAGGGGCGGGTATGATTCACGGTCAGCATCAAGGCTGTTTTCTTTCCTCGCAGCACTTCATCCAGCGGAGGAGAATCAATCGGCTGCCGGAGGGTTTCCTCGACTCTTTTCTCGATATCCCCCAGACTTTTTATTTCCTTTGGCTTAAGGACATTTCCGGCGACTTCCTTTTCAGGAATGGGCAAATCCAATCCTGTCTTTCCATATTCTAAGCGCATTTCTATGGCTCCTTTTTCATTATCTTTTTAGGATCATCTCCAAATTAGTTGATCAAATTTTTAATGAAGGCCTACCAAGGGCCCGGAAGGAAAGGCAGATTGCGCCGCAAGCATCGGCGGGATATCCACCTCCATAAATCCGCTGCTTACTTTCCGCAAAGCGCAGCGGGGGCGGGAAAACAAAACTTCGAAGAAATTGCAGCCCCCCCCGCCACAGCTAAGGAGATGTATGCGCCTCATGATTGCAAGCAAGCTGACTTTCCTTCCGGGCCCCTGAAATCACTGCCCATTTTAAATATACCAGCTCTTTGGCTCTCAACTAATTTGGAGATGACCCTCTTTTTATTATACCTCCGCCCCAATTCTCGAGCTCTACCCGCCTCCCCTTTTCAGCCGAAAGATAGGCGGCATATATGGCTTTTACCGTTTGCATAGCCAGGTCCAACCCGGAATCTGGTTCCCGGCCGGTTATGAGGCAATCCCCAAAATCCTCCAGCTCTTGCGGATACCCGCGCACCCAGTCTTCATCCGGGCTGGCAAAATTCCAGCCGGCTTTGGTCTCTAATTTTTCGGCGATGTACTCTTCGCCGAAAATATGGGGGGCCGGGGCGTAGGCTACAACCGTATCATTCGGGTTGATGTTAACCTGGACCACCGCGTTGGATAAATAAACCGTCATGGTGTTGCGTACCCCGCCGAGGACGCCATCGGAAGCGCTGACCACCGCCTGGGAACCGTCCTCAAAATTCATGATCATGGTGGCCCAGTCTTCCACATCTTCCCAGGCGCTGACGATCCATTTCTGTGGTTCTTTCTTAAAAGATTCGATGCGCGTGTGCTGCCCCACTTCAGCAGTCACGGATTTAAGCTTTATCCCGCACCCCGCCTTTAAAATCCCCTCATAATGTTTGAGGTGCAAAACAGCCGATACCGGGTGGGCCCCCAATCTTAAAAGAGCGCCGCCCCCCGCTGTTTTCCACTTCCTGGAATAGGCCGCGTGGGATCCGGAATGGCTTTCCTCGGCGCGCATGTCCAGGATGGTTCCTTTACTGACCTGCATCAGCTTTTTTAACTTAACCACGGGCGGGGCATAGATCCAGTTTTCCGCATAACAGAATTTAATTTTGCTCTCCTTGATCGCGGCGGCCACTGCTTCACAGTTGGCCAGGGCCTCCCGGAACATGGTCTTTCGATCCACAGCCAATCCCACCAGTTCTTCTGGCCGGTCTTTTCCGAAATAACCGGTCAGCGGCTTTTCGCAGATCACATGTTTTCCGGCCTTAGCCGCCTCTATGACAAACTCATGATGCAGATCAGTGGGCACGCAAAGATCTACTGCGTCGATATCTTTCCGGTCGAGAAGGCGGCGGAAGTCATCGGCCACTTCGGGAATATTGTGCTTCCTGGCCAATTCTTCAGCCCGGGCCCTGGTGCGGGAAGCCACAACCTGGATTTCGACCTTCCACCCCCGTAATCGGGCGTAATTCTGCAAATGAAGATGGGCCGCAAATTGAGACCCAACCATTCCGATGCGCAGTAAATCCATCACTGCCTCCTCTTCAGGGAGAAAACTTCTCCCGATGCTCATTATTTCTTCGCTGAGCTTTTAGAATTATAATAAGCAGCTATTTTGTCAAGATTTATTTTTTTGGATTTATTTTTTAAGAAATTGACTATAATATATTCCGCCTTAAGTTGACTCTATAGCGAAAGGGGTTGCTATGAAATCTACATGCCGGGCTATGGTTCTTACCGCGCCAAAGACCCTCAAGATGCAAACTTTTAATATCCCCGAAATAAAGGAAGACGACGGCCTTCTAAAAGTAGAGCTGGTCGGGGTTTGCGGATCAGACCCGGGAATATCCGAAGGGAGACAAACCCGTGGAGTAAGACCTTTCCCGATTATTTTGGGCCACGAGATCGTAGGAAGGGTGGTCAAAATGGGCGGCCAGGCCAAGAAACGGCTCGGTGTTACGGAAGGGGATCGGGTGGTAATCGAGTATTCCTTCGGCTGCGGAATGTGCGACCCCTGTATCTCCGGCAATTACACCCTCTGCGAAAAAAATTATACTTACGGTTCCATGATTTCCTGCCAGGATCCGCCCCACCTCTTCGGCGGATACAGTGAGTATGTGTATATTCATCCGCGGGCCATGGTTCATAAGATCGGGGACGACCTTTCCCCTGAGGTGGGAGTGCTCATCTGCGCCGTGCTGGGAAATGGCATCCGCTGGCTGCGACAGATCGGCGGGGTGTCCATTGGAGACACAGTGGCGATCATCGGTCCAGGCCAGCAGGGCCTCGCCGGAGTTGCTGTAGCCAAAGAATCAGGAGCCGGCCCCATCATTCTCCTGGGTCTCTCCCAGGATAAAACCAGGCTGGAGATGGGCAGGCGTTTCGGGGCTGACAGGGTGATGAACATTGAAGAAGAAAACCCCGTAGAAGCGCTCCGGGAGATGAGCGGCGGTAAAATGGCCAACGTGGTCATGGATGTTTCGGGAAACTCTGCGGGAGCTGAACTTGCCCTCTCCCTGACCGGCAGACGGGGCACAATCGTGCTTCCCGGCATATACAAAGGGAAAAAAGCCTCGCTGGATTTAGATCAGGTGGTTCTGCGCGAAATCAAAGTCCAGGGAGTATTTTCCCATGATTTTCGAGCGGTTCGACCGGCAATGCAGATGGCCCGCAAAGGCCGTTACCCTTTTCACGAACTCATTACCCACCGCCTACCCCTGGAGGAGGCCGAAAGAGCGCTCCGTTTAGTCGGCGGGGGAAAAAAGGGAGAAAATCCGTTAAAGGTAGTCTTAGATCCTAACTTGAAAGCCGGATCCTGAGTAATTTTTAATATCTCATTCTCCGCTGCTTAATATTTTCGAAGAAAAGGAATCATCCTTTAATGGGTACCACCCTCTTCTCCGATCCCTGCAAAACTCTGGCGTTACATTGAAAAGGTTCGCAGAAGGTTCAAAACCCCCAAAGACAACTCGATCAACTGAACCTTTTCCAGATTACCCAATACCTCATACCTCAAAGGAACGATTCACCCCCCCATTCCAGTAAAAAATTCCGGAAAGGCCCGATTTTTTTCTTGACAGCTTTTTCAAAATATGATTTAAATGTTTCAAAATTGAGATGTATATGAAATTAATATTTCAATTATACAGGAAGGCACTCCGAGGAAGAAAGGCTCGATGCTGACTGAAAAACTGCAAAAGAGTTATCCGTCCCTTACAAAGCAGCAGAAAAAGGTTGCCGAGTTTTTTCTTTCCCACGGCCCTGAAGCAGCTTTCCTATCCGTAGCCCAATTAGCCCAGCAAGTGAAAACCAGCCAGGCCAGTGTCGTCCGGTTCTCCCGGGCCATCGGCTTCCCCGGGTATCTCGAACTGCGGCAAGAACTCCAAAATTTGGTGAAGCAAAAAATTTCTCCCTCGAAGGTTTTGCGAAATCTGATCGGTCGGGAAGCCAAAGCGAATTTGTACGCCAAAATATTTCAAATGGATTTGCAGAATCTAAGCGAAACCCAAGAGGCCAGCCAGCCGGAGACGTTGGACCGGGCCGTGAAAGAAATCATTTGCGCACGGAGGATCGGTTTTGTGGGCCTCCGCGGTTCCCATGCGATTGCCTACTTGCTTTACTATTTCTTAGGCCGCGTGCGAAAGAACTGTGAGCTTCTGGAAGACGGAAGCAATTTGACCAACCAGCTCATCAATTATGGGGGGAAGGATCTCCTTGTGGGAATCAGCTTCCCCCGCTATTCCCGTCAAACCCTGGAAATCCTGAAGTATGGGAAAAAAGAGGGGTGCAAGATTATGGCCATCACTGACACTCCCATTTCTCCCATTGGCCAGGTGGCCGATTTCACCCTGCTTGCGCAGCCGAAATCCGCCACCTATTTCAATTCTTTCACAAGCGCCGTAACGTTGGTGAACTGCCTGGTGTCTGGGGTTTCTTTGAAAAGTAAACGGTCATTGGAAACGCTTAATTCCTTCGACCAGATCGATACCGAGTGGAAATATTTCCTGATCTAATCATCCTTCTGCCTTTCCCTTCCGCATCCGGATAGAAAGGGCCGGGGGATCAGCCGCGACCGGATACAAACTAAAAATGGTTTCACGTGAGGAGGAGGAGAAATGATTGAGAACATTTTGACGGAAGAACAAAAAATGTTCCGCCAGACCCTTCGGGATTTCGGCGAGAAGGAAATCAGACCCCGCGTCCAGGAATACGTAGATAAGAAAGAATTCCCCTGGGAGATCGTACGAAAATTGGCCAAACTCGGGGCCTTAGGAGTAACCATCCCCGTTGTTTATGGAGGTACGGAAGCTGGCGCCATGGGAGTGGTGCTCGTTATGGAAGAGACCGCCCGCGCGGGAATGCGCGCTCCCCTGACCCATCTCGGAGCCTGCCGGAATATTTCCGAGTTCGCCCACGATGGCCTAAAACAGAAATACCTCCCTCCGCTAGCCAGCGGCGAGAAGATTGCCGCTTACGCCCAGACTGAGCCTTGGGCGGGTTCGGACGCCACAGCAATGCGCACCACTGCGGAATTGAAGGGAGACTTCTATTACCTAAACGGAACCAAATGCTTCATTACCAATGGGGAAGTGGCCAGTACTTTCGTGGTCCTGGCCAAGACAGATAAATCCAAGAAAGCGGAAGGGATCAGCGCATTCATTGTCGAGCGAAATTTTCCCGGGTTTGTCATGGGAAAACGGGAAAAAAAAATGGGGGCGGAGGTCAGTCCGACCAATGAAATCATCTTTGAGAACTGCCAAGTCCCCCGGGAGAATCTATTCGTGTCTCAAGGCGAGGGATTCAAGAAAATGATGGGATCCTTTAACGGAGAACGATGCGGTAATTCTGGGGCCTGCGTCGGCCTGGCCCAGGCGGCGTTCGAGCGTGCTCTCCGCTATTCCCAGGAGCGGGAGACTTTCGGCAAGCCGATTGGCCAGCATCAGGGTATTCAATGGATGATAGCCGACATGGCCATCCAAATCCATGCCGGCCGGCTGATGACTTACGATGCGGCTTACAAACTCGATAGCGGGGTGAGGGCGGTTAAAGAATGCGCCATGGCCAAAGCCTATTGCAATGAAATGTCCCAGAAGGTCATCAACATGGCCATGCAAATCCACGGCGGATATGGGTACATGGAGGACTACGAGGTGGAGCGAATGTACCGCGATGTCCGTGGACTAGCCTTCGGAGGCGGAACCCCGCAGATTTTGCGCAGCCGGGTGGCTTATGAATTAAGTCGAGGCCGCTGATCCCGAAAGGCTTCAAAACCAAGTAGGAGACCAAGTGTACTTTCCTCTTCCGAACGACCCTAATGAGTTTTTTCCTTTCAACCTCGACCCCCTCTTTCATCCGAAGTCGGTGGCTGTGATCGGAGCTTCGGCGGATCTGACGCGGATCAGCGGAAGGCCGATCAAATTTCTGCTCAACCACAGCTACGGCGGAAGAATATTCCCGGTCAACCCCAAATACCAAGAAATTGCCGGGCTAAAATGCTTCTCCAGCATTGAGGAAATTTCCGAGGCAATCGATGTGGCCCTGATCGGCCTTCCGGCGGAGGTTGTCCCCAGTACTCTTGCCCAATGTATAAAGAAAGGCGTCAAATCTGCAATGATCTTCAGTTCCGGATTTGCGGAGATCGGTGAAAAGGGTTCAAAAATTCAAAAAGAGCTGGGAGAAATCTGCCGCCAATCGGCTCTTCCCGTCTGTGGACCCAACTGTATCGGGATCGTCAACCTGCCGGAGAGGATTCCTTTATCCTTCACCAATGTCCTGGAGATCGAGCCCGTCATCCCGGGAAACATCGGGTTCATCTCCCAAAGTGGAGCTCTGGGAGGTTCTCTCTTCAGCGCCGCCCAGGAGATGGGGGTAGGATTCAGCTACTGGATATCCAGTGGAAATGAGGAAGTGCTGGAGTCCACCGACTTTATCCACTATATGATCCAGGACCCTTTGACAAAAGTCATTCTGGGATACATCGAGGGTTTCCGAGATCTTCAGAAACTTCGGTTTGTGGCCAGGGAGGCCCTGCAAAAGAGGAAACCCTTAGTCCTTCTCAAAGTCGGCAAGTCCGATGTGGGAAAAAAAGCGGCGGCTTCTCATACGGGAGCCATGACCGGTTCCGATTCCCTCTACGATTCCCTTTTCAATCAAATAGGAATACTCAGGGTTAAGGATGTGGATGAGATATTCGATGTGGGTACGCTCCTGGGCATAAACCGCATCCCGAAAGGAAATGGCGTCGGCATCCTCACTTCCTCTGGCGGAGCAGGCGTTCTCCTTGCCGATCAGTGTGCCGAATATGGGATCAGCGTTCCCGAATTGAGAGGAGCAACCCGGGAAGCGATGACGAACCTTCTCCCCCCCTTCGGCTCGGCTTTAAATCCCGTAGATATGACCGCTCAAACCTCTCAGCGGATCTTTTCCGATGAACCAGACCTCCTCAAGAAATATCTGGGGACCCTTCTTGACGACGAATCCCTTCACACTATCCTCATCATGCTCACCATGTATGTGGGAAAAAGAGCCGAGAAGGTTGCCCGGGATATTGTGGAGGTCTTTCATCAAACTGAAAAACCGCTTATGGTCTGCTGGATTGCCGGAAGCCTTGCCCAGGAAGCCTATAAGATCCTGGCAAAAGGCGGCGTTCCTTTGTTTAAAAATCCAGGACGATGTATTCGGGCACTGAACGCCTTGGTGAAATACAGCCAATTTTTGCGCACCCTCTCTTAGGAGAGGAAGAACATGCCGATCACAAGAGCCTTACAAAATGATTTAAGAACCTGATTAGATTGGGAGACTTTTCCATGACTAAAATTAAAAACCTATTTAGCCCAATCAAGATCAGGTCTATGGAAGTCAGAAATCGCCTGGTTATGGCGCCGATGGGTACAAACTTAGCCAGCCAAGAGGGAGAAGTTACCCCATCATTAATTTCATATTATGAAGCAAGAGCCCGGGGTGGTGTAGGTCTGATCATCACAGATGATACAACGATTACCTCCTCGGCCATATATCATCCGAACGGCCTGCGTCTTCATGATGATCGCCTCATTCAGAGTTGGAAAAACTTAACTCAAGCGGTTCATGCCCAGGGGGCCAAGATTGCCCCTCAACTCATTCATCCCAGTTTTAATGCCCCTTCAGCTTTCTCCGGTGTGCAGCCAGTAGCCGCTTCTCCCATTCCATCTCGTCGTTTCCGGGAAATCCCCCGCGAGTTGACGGTGGAGGAAATAGAGAAGATTATCGAACAATTCGCTGAAGCGAGCCGTCGGGCTCAAGAAGCGGGATGCGATGCGGTGCAAATTCATTGTGCACACGCGCACCATCTTTTGGGCAGTTTTCTTTCTCCGCTTTACAATAAGAGGACCGACGCCTATGGGGGTTCCCTGGAGGGGAGATTAAGACTTCCCTTGGAAGTGATCCGACACATCAGATCCAAAGTGGGCCCTGGTTTTCCTATATTGATCCGAATTTCTGGGGATGAATTTCAACCTGGAGGTCTGGCCATTGAAGAAAGCCGATACATCGCGCCGCTCTTGGTGCAGGCGGGCGTAGACGCTATACAAGTTTCCGCAGGGACAGGAAATAACTTCTGGTTGGTCATTCCTCCTACCGGAACGCCGGAGGCCCCGAATGCATCCTTGGCCGAACAAATCAAAAGAAGAGTCGATGTTCCCGTCATTTGCGTGGGCCGAATTCTTCATCCATGGGTGGCTGAAAACCTGTTGCAGAGCGGAAAGGCGGACATGGTAGCCATGGGAAGGGCTCTTGTGGCGGACCCAGAGCTTCCCAACAAGGCCGCCCAGGGGGATTGGGATGAGATTGCTCCGTGTGTTGGAGATTCAATGTGTCTGGTGTCTGTGCAAATGGAGCAAAAAATCAGCTGCCTAATCAATCCCGCCGCAGGACGAGAAGAAGAGGCGTCTCTTCTTCCTGCAACAACGGCCAAAAAGGTTTTGGTAATCGGCGGAGGTCCGGCTGGGATGGAAGCGGCGCGTGTGTCCGCCTTAAGGGGCCATCAGGTCACCTTAATGGAAAGGACTTCCAAGTTGGGGGGACAGCTTTTGCTGGCTTCCTTTCCCCCCATGAAACAGGAATATACTTGCATCATCCAATATCTTGCCAATCAGGTAAAAAAAGCCGGGGTGAAAGTAGAGTTGAATAGGAAAGTGGATCCCGCAGCCGTGAGTTCATTCCTGCCAGAAGTAATCATCATTGCTACGGGTGCGGGTCCTCTGGTCCCCAAGGATATTCCGGGGATAGACAAGAAACATGTAGTAACAGCCTGGGATGTCTTAGCCGGCCGAACTTTAGTGGGTCCGAAAGTGGTCGTTGTGGGAGGGGGAAAAGTGGGCTGTGAGACGGCCGATTTCATCGCCCATCCGGTGGATGACCTGACCCCCAAAGGCAATCGGGTAACGATCGTTGAGATGCTGGAAAACGTCGCCTTGGATGAGAAGAGCATGGCGAGAAGTTTGTTGATCCAGCGCCTAAAAAGCAAGGGAGTCGAGATCATCGTAAGCGCAAAGGTTGTTGAAATTTTACCGGATGGAGTGAAATACCTCAAAGAGGGCCGAGAGGAAACCCTTCGGGGTATGGATCATATAGTATTAGCAATGGGCGCCAAATCAGAAAATGTATTGAGTGAAAAAATTGCCGGGATTCCCACCTTGATCATCGGAGACGCAAAGCATCCAAGGACTGCTCTGGAAGCCATCGCCGAAGGGTGGGAGATTGGCCGGAAAATATAGAATGCCCAAAAAAATTGTCATCGAATCCAGGCGATTTTGAAGGCGGCCAAAGAAATAAAAGGGGACCGATTTCCTCACCGGAAGATACGGAATATATTTATGAACACACAGATGCCGTAGGGTTTGTTGGGGCATCGAGTATCGAAAGAATACCCGTAGAACGGGCCGTCCAAAGCACAACCGAAGCATTGAAGTCAAAGCCTTTGAAAAAGGGCAAGGGATGAAATGCAATTACTTTTTGCAAAAGGAGGAAAATGGCGATGGCAAAAATGAGGGTGGCAACGGCATTGGTGAAATTTTTGGAGAAAATGGGGACAGAATACATGTTTGGTTTTAACGGCCATGGGAACTGGGCCATCCTGGACGCTGTCGTTCATGAATCTAAGATCAAATGCATCCGGGCCAGGGCCGAGGATCAAGCAGCCCATATGGCGGACGGATATTTCAGGATGAAAAGGAAATCACCTCTTCCCGTCGTTACCACGACCGTAGGCCCCGGCAACATGAACATATGTTCGGCTCTGGCCAGCGCCTTTTATGAATCATCGGCTATGTTGGTTCTGGCCGGAGGCGGTTCAACCCAGTGGTACGAAAGAGGGGGCATAGAAGAAGCCTACCGCTATGGTCCGGAAGAATGGTTTCAGGTTGTAAGACCAATTTCTAAAAAGGCCGTTCTAATCCACCGGCCTGATACGGCTCTGGAAATGTTGATGAGGGCCTACAAAGTCGCCGCCACGGGAAGGCCAGGACCCGTAGTCCTGCAAATTCCCTTTGACATCCAGCATACCGAGATCGAGATAAAGGAGATTCCGGAGCCGAATCTGTGGGTGGATTGTTTTGAGCCTGGCCCAGATCCAGCAGGAATTCAAGAAGCGGCCAAGTTGATCCTCAAGTCTGAAAAACCTTTTATCGCTGTGAGCAGTGGTATTCATAGCTCTTTGGCCCACGAAGAATTAAAAGATTTGGCGGAGGCTTTTGGTATTCCCGTGGGAACGACTTTCTTGGGGAAAGGGGCTTTTCCCGAAGGCCATGAGTTGAGTGTAGGGACCGTTGGCCGAAACGGCACAGGTCAGGGTATCAAGGCTGCCCAAAATTGCGATGTGCTGATTGCTATCGGGACCCACTTCAGCGATTTCGACACCGGCGCCTGGACTATGTATGACATTCCTTCCCGGACTAAGTTAATTCATATTGACATCGACCCTACAGAGATATCCAGAGTTTACCCCACTGAGGTGGGTATCGTCTCCGATGCCAAAATAGCGTTGCGCGCCCTTACGGAAGAGCTGAATCATCTTGGTTTCAAGAAATCCAAGGTCTCGCCGTGGTTGGAACAGATAAAGTCCTGGAAGAAAGAGTGGGAAAAGGAGGTAGAAAATCTTAAGCATTCTCCCCTCTCTCCCCTGCACTATGCTCGGGTATGCCACGATGCGTGGGAGGTTGTCAGAGAAGTAGATCCCCAAACTTCGGTCCTCTTTGATACTGGCCATATTCTTTCTTTTGGGAGCGCCTTCTTTCAATCCACTTCTCGCTTCATCTCCCACTGCGGCCATTTCCATCGCATGGGCTGGCCCGTCCCGGCGATCCTGGGGGCCAAGTTAGGCAATCCTGGCCATCCGGCAGTCGCCTTTGTAGGCGATGGGGGATTCATGATGACCGGCACGTCAATAGCTACTGCTGTGGAATATGATTTGCCTGTAGTTTGGATCATTTTGAACAATAAATCCCTCCAGATTGAAAGGGAGGCCATGATAAGACTTTATGGCCGGGAATCGCTTTGCGATTATAAAATCCAGAAGACCGGCGAGCTTTGGAACCCCGATTTCATTAAATTTGCCAATTCCATGGGTATTGAAGGAGCCAAGATCAGCAAACCAGAGGAAATCAAGCCTACATTAAAAAAAGCCTTTACCTCAGGAAAGCCATTCATCATTGATGCCGCTATTAACTTGAACATCGAGGGATATCGCCCAATTTGGTATCGATATCCCTCAGACTTTCATATGAGGGGGCTCGATAAGCCACCCTTTTGATTGGTAGAAGAACGAAGAGAATCTCGAAAGATCGTCATTCTTTAATGAAGGGGGGTGAGGAAGAAAAGGTCTTTAGGAGAGTGCAAGGGATTTTGAAAGAAGGAACGTTGGCTTTTTTCCCTTGAAAACTAATGACTTAATCTAAAACCGCAATAAGGAGGTGTCCACATGAAAAGCAAAGCAATCCAATATTTTATTTTACTGAGTTTGATTCTTTCATTGGTCATTCCCGCTGCCCTGACGGCATCCGATAAGCCCATTGTGCTTAAGTGGGCGGAGCATTCAGCCCCCTCTGTCCGAACCCGGGCAGTGGAGTGGTGGATTGCCGAGGTTCAAAATCTATCCGGCGGCAGGATAAAAATTGAACCTTACCTTGCACAATCCCTCGTTAAGGCCATGGATACGCCGAGCGCAGTGAAAGCCGGTACCGTCGAAATGGCAACTTTTGTCGCCGCTTATTACCCAGACCGGATGCCGGCGCTGAACGTAGTGGATGTGGCCGGAATCACGAACCCTTATGCCGTCTTCATGGCTTATCTTGAACTATACGAAAAAGAGCCAGCGATGAAGGCTGATTTTGACCGATGGAACTGCCGACTCCTCATTCCCACGGGTACGGGCGAAACGATTATCACTTTCCGAAGGTTGGTCGAAAATCTAGATGGGTTTAAAGGGAAAAAAATCCGGGCGACCGGATATCAGGGGTTATTCATGGATGCCGTTGGTGCGGTGCCCGTCCCCCTGCCTCATCCCGAAATCCACATGGCTCTTGAAAGAGGGGCCATCGACGGCGCCCTGGGGTTTCCCTATACGGCCATTGCTCAAGGATATGATGAGATTGCCCCTTTTTGGGTAAGAGGCGTTCCAGGAAATTACGCCATTCCAGTGGTGATCAACAAGGATTCTTGGGAAAAGATTCCCAAAGACATTCAGAAAATCATGATTGAAAAAGGGAAAGAGTGCGCCAAAAAGTATGCCGCCGATGTAACTTCGCAGGACGAAGACGCCATCCAAAAACTGAAAACGAAACCCAAAGGAAAGGCCATTATGCTCTCCGCCGCTGACATCGCCCGCTGGAGATCCCAGCTCAAGCCCGTTCAGGAGAAATGGCTTAAAGATTTGGAAGAGAAGAAGATTCCGGGGAAAAAGATTTTAGAAGAATACTTGAAATTAACGGAGAAGTACGGGGCGAAATAATCTCCGGATTGGAGCGAGGAAGGCTTAAAGAAGGGCGCTTACTCGCGAATTCTCCTGGGGGGGTTGCGGTAGGCGCCCTGAAAATATTGAAAAGATTTTTTTAATGGACTCGTAAAAAGTCGGCAGAAGAGTCATTGCGAGCGAACGCGAAGCAATCTCGTTTTTATAAGTCCTTGAAAATACGGGATTGCTTCGTCGTCCTGCATTGGCGGAATTTTTCGCAATGACGAAAAGGGATTTTTTACGAGATCATCTTTTTTGATTTCTTCTAATAAAATTTTTTTACATTAGGGAAACAACATGGGATTTGAAGGCTTTAAAAAATGTGTGTTGTTTATGGGCAGGGGTGGAAATATTTTAGGCTCGGTCGGGATCGTGGTCATGATGCTCCTCGTATGTGGAGATGTTATCGGCCGATATGTGCTGAGAAAGCCGATCGTCGGAGCCTTTGAACTCACCGAGTTTCTCATGGCCGGGATCATATTTATCGGATTTGCCTACAGTCAGGCCCAGAAAGCCCATTTAAAGATTGGCCTTCTTTTGCCCAGGCTGCCCCAAAATGCCCAGTTTTTTTTCCAAATCTTCAATCTGGTCGTGACCTTCTTATTTTTTGCGCTCATCGCCTGGAGGGGGATTGTGGGATCCTGGGAAGCATATGCATTAGACGATAAGACGCCAGGGTTGGTCCGTATTCCTTATTGGCCCGCGAAAGCGGTAGTCCCGCTGGGCGCTGTTTTGCTGTGTTCGCAAATATTAATGGACCTCCTGGAAGGCCTTCAGGAACGGAGGTTAAGAAAATAGAATGGAAACCGTCTTAACCGGAGCCTTGGGGATTGTTATATTGATAATTTTTTTGTTTCTAGGAATGCCTATCGGAGTTTCCTTAGGAGTTGTGGGGTTCGCTGGATTGATATTTTTGATTGGAATCGATGGTACTTTAGGGATCATTACGACCGTTCCTTTTTCATCCACTGCCAGTTTTACCTGGGTCTGTATCCCCTTATTCATCCTCATGGGAAACTTGGCCGGCCAGAGTGGCATTGTTACCGAGCTTTTCGAAACCACCCGCAACTGGTTTGGAAGGATACCTGGGGGGCTTTGCATTGCCACCATCGCGGGCTGTGCGGGGTTTGGGGCTGTGAGTGGCTCCAGTGTCGCCACAGCGGGAGCCATCGGGAAAATCGCCCTGCCGGAGATGTTCAAATTTCGTTATCACCCAAAGTTGAGCACAGGTTGCGCTGCCGCCGCCGGGACGCTGGGTTCACTCATTCCCCCCAGTATTTTTATGGTCGTTTACGGGATCCTTACTGAGAGCTCCATCGGTAAACTTTTTTTTGCAGGCTTCCTCCCGGGTATTCTTTCCGCGATCTTGTTGATGACCGTTGTTGTGGTTTGGGTGAAAATAAACCCAGCCATGGCGCCCGATATCTTTCAAGTAAGCTGGAAGGAAAGGTTTCGATCGCTAAAAGGAGTTTCGGGAATATTGATCCTCGCCGTTATCGTTATGGGCGGAATCTACATGGGGGTTTGGACCCCAACCGAGGCGGCAGCGGCTGGAGCTTTTACGACTTTAATTATGAATGTCATTCGCCGCAAACTCACCTGGGGAGGTCTCTCCCGGGCGGTCTTAGACTCGATGCGTCTTACCTCCACTCTTTTCTTCGTTTGTGTAGGTGCGTACATCTTTGCGGCTTTTATCGTTTTGTCCAAAATTCCTATGGAGATAAGCCAATTTTGCATCTCCTCTGGCTTTTCCCCCTTCATGTTTTTTATAGTGATTTTCGCGATGTATCTCTTCTTAGGATGCATCCTCGAGCCGATTGGCATGATGTTGATCACACTTCCGATCATATTCCCAGCCGCTAAATCTTTGGGGTTCGATCCTATCCATTTCGGGATTTTAATGGTAAAATTTTGCGAAATTGGCATGATCACCCCGCCCGTCGGGCTAAATGTTTATATGATTAAATCGGTCGTCCCCACCGTACCCACTGCGGATATTTTCCAGGGAATCATGCCCTTCGTCATTATGGATATAATCATCACCTTTATTCTTTTTTTCTACCCGCAGATAAGCCTTTTAGTCCCCAATCTAATGCGCTAAAATATTCGTTAAGCTGTTATTAAATTTTGCTGCCAGTTTGAGGAAGGGGGGTATGCATGGAGCCAGCCAAGGGGAAAGAACTTAGAACAAGGCAGTATCATGGGGCCCTGTCTCGCGACCCCAGATGCGATCGATTATAATAACCTGGAGATGATCGTTCTGGTCAGCGGAAAAGTCTACGCCGAGGATAACTTAAGGGATATGGAGCATAAATTTCCGAAGATCATCGCCCACATTTCCGAGGAAGAATATTTGTATCCCGGCGATCGAGCGCTGGCTGCAGCCGGGGGGATACTTTAGGGCTTGAAATCGAAGGAATCGGCACTCTTTGTTACCCGGGAATGCGTAGACCAGGAGGAAGGGAAAACATCTTGCAGGAAATCAGGAGGATCTATGGAGAGAGTAACCAAAAATGTGTATGCGGCCACAGATATAAGGGGTTGTAATCCGGGATACGTGGTAACTTCCGATGGAGTGGTGATCATCGACACTCCCCAATTGCCCACCAAGGTAGTCAAAATGAGAGAGGAGACGCTAAAAAAGGGCCAGATCCGGTTTTTGATTAACACGGAGCATCATATCGACCATATCTTCGGGAATTTCTTTTTTGCTGGCCTGTGTCCGGTCGCGGCCCATGAGAACATATTGAAGGAATTTGGAACCGTATCTGCTGGGACTCCCTATTCATACAGCGTAGAAGTCGTCAAGAAAGATGATCCCGAAGGGATGGCCTTGATGCCTCCGGAAAAAGATTTTCATTTAAATCCCCCTACCATCCTTTTCAGCCATCGAATGACCCTCCGGCTAGGGGATCAGGTCTTTGAACTGATCCATACTCCCGGGCACACGAGGGGGCAAATCGCCGTCTATATACCCAAGGAGAAAGTTGTCTTCGTTGGCGACACCATATTCTGCGAATGCCAGACTTGGTTTCATGCTGCCGACCCCGACGCCTGGCTGTGGTCACTCGATTTTCTAAGAACCCTCGACGTTGATTATATTGTTCCCGGCCATGGCCCCATCTGTAATAAAGATTACATTCCGAAACAGAGCGCCTTTATCCGGGAATGGATTACGGCTGTAGCCGTGGGGATTGCCAAAGGTTGGAGCATGGAAGAATGCGTCCAGAGAATTAGCTTTCTGGACCGTTACCCTGTTGATATCGGACAAGAAAGTGCCGGCCCGATGATTCAGCAGAGAGCCGTGGAAAGAATCTATAATTTTTTGCAGGGAAAAGGGGAAAGATATCGTTGACGAGGAAAGTCATCAGCGAAGGAGAGTAAGTCTATGGCGAAGAAAGAATTCTCTTCTATCTCTGTTGTCGGGCAAAACATTACCCGGGTGGATGCTCTCGATAAGGTTCTAGGAAGGGCTAAATTTACCGCAGACCTTAACCGGAACTTCCCTGGCTTGCTTTATACAAAGGTCTTACGCAGTCCCCATGCCCATGCCCGGATCGTGAAACTAGATATCTCCCAAGCTGAAAAACTGCCCGCGGTGCGGGCGGTGGTGACCGGCAAGGATTGTCCAGAAAAGATTTCCTTCCGCGCCCCACGAATCCTGGCTTTGAAAGAAGTGATCTGGGCCGGGGAAGGAGTCGCCGCGGTGGCGGCCGAATCCCCAGAAATTGCCCAAGAAGCCGTTGAGCTGATTCAAGTGGAATACGAGAAGCTTCCCGCCGTCTTCGATGCCGAAGAAGCAATGCAGCCGAATCCGCCAGCCATTGTCGACCGGCTGTTGGGGCAGTACCGCGGAAGTACCCAATTCACTCCGGAAGCTCCAAATGTTACGGGCCATTTTAAACTCCGAGCCGGAGATGTGGAAAAAGGTTTTGCGAAGGCCGATATTATTTTGGAGAACCGCTTCTCTACCTCCAGAATCAGCCACTCTCAATTGGAGCCAGCCTCTTGTATTGTCCGGGCCGAGTCAGACGGTGGAATTACCATCTGGACAAATGGCCAAGGGGTCTATGTAATCAAGGGGCTTATCAGCGATTTATTCGGGCTCGCTGTTGGCAAAGTGCGCGTGATAAATCCCTATCAAGGGGGAAGCTTTGGAAGCCGGCTGCGCCATTATGTTGAGCCTTTGACCACCCTGCTGGCCCTGAAAGCGCGGGGAACTGTTCAGTTTACCTATTCCCGCCAGGAAATGTATCTGGCCGCCTCCACACGCCTTCCCGTGGTCACCTACATAAAGACCGGAGCCAAGAAGGACGGAACCATCGTGGCCCAGCAGATGAAAATCATCGTGGACAACGGTGCTTCCTATGCGGCCATCCAGGATGGGCGGATGGCCGCCTCCGGAGCGGTCTGCGTCTACCGCATCGCGAATTTCTTCATGGATTCCTACGGCGTCAATACCAACACTCCCTGGGCGGGGGCTTATCGTGGCCTGGGGACCCCTCAGGTAGCCTGGGCCGTTGAGTGCCAGATGGATATGCTTGCCGAGAAACTGGGCATGAGTCCCATAGAGCTTCGACGAAAGAATGTTTTGCGCCGGGGGGAGAAGAATGCTTATGGGGAGATCATTGAAAGCATCGGCGTAATGGATTGTCTCGAAAAAGTTGCCCAAGAAATAAAACTTGAAGAACCTTGTGTTCAGGAGCCGGGCCCATGGAGGAAAGGGAAAGGGGTGGCCATGGGGGGAAAACAAAATACGCCTCGGGGGCGTTCGGAAGCCGAGGTCCTGGTCCATGAAGATGGTACGATAGAAGTTCTATATAGCGCGGACGAACAGGGGATGGGATCTGAAACGGTTATGGCCCAAATTGCCGCCGAGGAGTTCCGGATTCCCATAAGCCAGGTCAGAGTCAGGCGCGGGGATACCGCTGTTACTCCCTATGATACCTTTTCAGCATCCAGTTTCACCACTTACAACACCGGCAATGCTTTACGGATGGCTTGCCAGGACGCTATCCGGCAGATTCTGCAGGCCGCAACGCAAAAGATGGAAGCACCTCTGGATGACCTTGCGCTGGTGAACGGAAAAATCATGGTGAAAGGATCGCCAGGTATAGCTCTGGCCGATTTATTTGAACCCTTTTCCATGTTTACTTCCCAAGGGGGGACGAGCCTTAAAAAGGGAACGCCAGTCCGGGGTAGGGGAGTTTTTGCTCCCACCCCCGCAATCCCCTGGGATCCAGAAACCGGTTTGACTCCAAAAATGTGGAATTGGTATCAATACAATGCCTGTGGTGTCGAGTTGGTGGTCAACATTGAAACGGGCGAAATCAAAATTCTCCAGGGGGTGTTCGCCGCTGACATGGGGTTCCCCATCAACCCCAAAATGTGCGAGGGGCAAATTGAAGGAGGGTTTGGCATGGCCATCGGAGCTTCAATCATGGAAGAATACATCTATGAAAATGGTCTGATGACCAACTGTAGTTATGGAGACTATCGAATCCCCACTTTCAGAGAAATGCCCTTGCGCCGTAATGTCAAAGCAATCTTGTCTCCTGATCCCCTGCCAGAGGGTCCCTGGGGGGCGAAAGGAATTGGCGAGGGAACCATGATTGCAGTAGCTCCCGCAATTGCCAACGCTGTTTACAATGCCATTGGAGTAAGAATCAAAGACCTGCCCCTCTCTGCCGAGCGAGTACTCCGGCGAATAAAAGAAAAGGAGAAAAATGACCAGGATTTCTTACACAATTAAAACAAATACAGGGCCCTGCGGATGAAACAGAGAATAGAACTGAATGTGAACGGAAAAAATTACGAAGTATTTGTGGAACCATGGAGAACTCTTCTAGAAGTGCTCAGAGAGGAACTGCACCTCACGGGAGCCAAAATGGGCTGCGATGATGGAAATTGCGGGGCTTGCACCGTGGCCATAGACGGTAAAGCGATTAAAAGTTGCTTAATGTTGGTGCCACAGGCTAAGGGGAAGAAAATTCTAACCGTCGAAGGATTGGGCAGCGAAGAGAATTTGCATCCGTTGCAGCAGGCCTTCATCGACCATTTTGCGGTCCAATGTGGTTTTTGCACACCGGGGATGATCATGTCCGCCAAGGCCCTTTTGGATGAAAAGCCTGACGCTACAGAAGAGGAAATCCGACGCGGCCTTCACGGAAATATCTGTCGCTGCACTGGGTATGTAAAAATTGTGGAGGCCGTCGAAGCGGCTAGAGACAAGCTGGCGCAGAAATCAAATCCCCTATAAAAGCTTTGGACTTGCTGGAAAGGAAACGGATGAGATTTGATTTTTACGAACCCAACACCATTGGCGAATGCATCGAGATGCTAACCCATTTCGGCCTAAAAACCTCCCTTTTAGCTGGGGGCACTGATTTGCTGGTAAAGCTGCGCCTCCGCCATATAAGACCGCAGGCCGTCATCAGCCTCGGGGGTATAGATGAGCTAAAAAAGCTGGAGCGGAAGAGCGATGGAAGTCTGGAGATTGGCGCTATGAAAACCTTACAGGAAGTCGAAAGCTCTAATCTCTTGGCCAATGAATTTGATTTAGTCCGCCAGGGAGCTGGGTGCGTTTCCTCCATCCAGGTCCGCAATGTTGCCACTCTGGGCGGCAACTCATGCAATGCTTCTTCCTCTGCCGATACTGTGCCAGCCTTGATTGCCTTGGGGGCCGAAGTCCAAATCGTTGGACCACAAGGCGAGCGACATTTAGTCCTTGAGGATTTTTTTGCCGGTCCTGGCGAGACTGTTCTTCAAAAGGGAGAAATATTAACGGAGTTTAAGCTGCCAGCCCCCTCATCCCATAGTGGAGGAACATATAAAAAATATGCCATTCGCGGGGAAGTGGATATATCCATTGTGGGTGTAGCAACGCGACTTACCTTGGATAGAAATCATAAATTACAAGAGGTCCGGATCGTTTTGGGGGGTGTTGCTCCAACTCCTATCAGGGTGCGGCGTGCAGAAGATATGCTTGTTGGACAGGATCCTAAGGAAGAACTGTTTGAAGAAGCCGCCCAATTGGCAGCAGAAGAATCCCGGCCAATTTCGGATCAACGGGCAACCGCACAATATCGAAGAGAGATGGTTAAGGTGTGGACCCGGTATACCCTCCAGGAAACCTTCCAAAAAATCCGCGAGGCCATCAAGGCGAGGTGAAAAAAGGAGAGAGAGTATACACTGATCCCTCTGCCCATCGGAAAAATTTTGCTCGATAAAAGCATGATGAATTACCCCATGTTTATGGGATAAAAGATTGAAATTCTTTACTTCTCTTGGTTAGTCAAAGGGTCTGATAAATATATATTCTTATGAGCTTCTTGCAAAAGTCCGTAATTTACCCTTCGACAGGCTCAGGGTGAACGGGCTTAGGTTGAAATTATTTAGTTTTTCCGTTCGTGGTGAGCTTGTCGAACCACAAAAAATACTTTTGCAAGAGGCTCTTATGTCAGGAGGTTTCATGGACATGGAAAACAAAACTGTACTCGGTTACAATGGGCGCATTCTCCGGGTAAACTTGAATGAACGTAAAATATCGGTTGAGGAGCCTCCCACAGATTACTACCAGCGGTACCTTGGTGGAAGGGGTTTTATCGCACCGACTCTATTACAAGAAATGCCCGCAAAAATGGATCCCTTAGGGCCGGATAACAAATTAGTTTTTGCCTTGGGTCCATTGACAGGAATGCCCTTTCCCGGTTCTGGCCGGAATAGCGTTGGGGCTAAATCCCCCTTAACTTTCGCTTTCGGAGAGGCAGAGGCCGGAGGCTTCTGGGGTGCTGAACTAAAAAGAGCCGGATTCGATGCGATTATTGTCTCTGGAAATTCCAACACCCCTGTTTTTTTGTGGATAAAAGACGGCCAAGCTGAGCTGCGCGATGCCAGCCACTTATGGGGTACAGAGGTAGCCCCCGCTCACTTGGCCATTCAAAAAGAGCTTGGAGACAAGCATATCCGCACAGCCATCATCGGCCCTGCGGGAGAAAAATTAATTCGCTTTGCTTGCATTCTGAACGATATCACTCACGCGGCCGGGCGAACCGGCATGGGGGCTGTGATGGGCTCTAAAAAATTAAAAGCCATCGCCGTCCGCGGCCGAAACACTCCCCGGATGGCCGACCAGAAAATCATTGCCGATCTCGGCCGCTGGATGGCCCAAAATTTTAAGGAAAAAGCTGCAGTTTGGAAGTACGGGACTGGCCACATGATGGAAGGTTACAGTCTGGCAGGAAATCTGCCCACCTTCAATTTTCAAGACGGCGGATTTGCGGCTGTAGAAAAAATTACGGCGCAGGCAGTCTGCGATCAATTCCGCGTAGAAATGTACGGATGCTATGCCTGTCCCCTCCGCTGTAAAAAAAGAGTTACAGTTGGTAGCCCATATTTCGTAGATCCGATCTACGGGGGTCCGGAATATGAAACGCTGGCCTCTTTTGGCTCGAATTGCGGAATCTCGGATCCTAAAGCCATCTGCAAAGCCCATGAGATCTGCAATCGGAACGGGATCGACACCATATCAGCGGGCGTCACGATTTCTTTTGCCATGGAATGTTTTGAAAAAGGGATCCTTAATACAAAGGATACGGAAGGCATTGAATTACGTTTTGGAAAAGAAGATGCCATGCTGAAAATGTTAGAACAGATAGTTCAAAAGCAAGGGTTGGGGGCTTTGCTTTCCGGAGGCTCCAGGCTGGCAGCAAAGCAGATCGGGCGTGGATCCGAGGAATTTGCCATCCATGTTAAAGGATTGGAAGTTCCCATGCATGATCCCCGTCTAAAACAGGGAATGGGGCTCCATTACAGCGTCCATCCCGCTGGAGCAGATCATTGTTCGGGTGTCCATGATACTTTATTGGAAAAAGGACCACAATTTGAGGAGTGGGCGGCCATCGATGTGAATGAATCCATACCCAGCATTGAATTAAGTCCCCGCAAAGCGCGTTTGGTTTATCAGTTCGGCCTCTGGAGGCATTTGCCAAATTATCTTGGTATGTGCGTATTGGTTCCTTACAGTTCAAAACAAATCTTGGATGCCGTAGAAGCCGTAACCGGCTGGCCCATGAGCTACTGGCGGCTGATGAAAACGGTCGAACGGGGAATCACCCTGGCTAAAATCTTTAATGTTCGTGAAGGATTCACCCCTGCCGAAGATGCTCTGCCTCGGCGTTTCGGCGTCTCTCAGAGAGGAGGAAATTTGAAAGGAGTCACGGTAGATCCCGGCAAATTATCTGAAGCGCAAAAACTTTATTTCCAGATGATGGGTTGGGATGAACATGGGATACCTACAATGGCCAGGCTGGTCGAGTTGGATATCACTTGGGCTCTCGCACATCTAAATTTTTCCCCAAAAAAGACATGATAAAAAACCAGGATATAATTATCGTAATGGTTCGATCTTTCATACCCTCTCGGGAGCTCGTAGAAGGGTATGAACTCGGGAGACCTTTTAAAATTGAACTGCCCAGAGGTATAACCCTGGGAGAGCTATCGCAGATGGTTCTTTCAAAAAATATCGATCAATTGGGCATTATGGCAGTAAATGGTGAAGCCGCAAAGAAAAACCTGGTTTTGTCGCCAGGAGATAAAGTAGATTTATACGCCTTACTGGATGGAGGATAAAAGCCTACGCCCAACAGCAAAAAACAAACATGAATATTGATTTTTTCTTCCTCCTCTTCGATCAAGCCTCCTTTTATGTCCCTAATTCTTTATCTTGAGCCTCTTGCAAAAGTATTTTTTTGTGGTTCGACAAGCTCACCACGAACGGAAAAACTAAATAATTTCAACCTAAGCCCGTTCACCCTGAGCCTGTCGAAGGGTAAATAACGGACTTTTGCAAGAAGCTCTCTTTATTCTTTATTTTTTGATTAAAGATCTATTCTGGATCAGATTTGCCGTGATGACCTGCCAATAATTCCACAGCCCACGGGACTTTCATCCTTCTGCTTACCCTGGACCAGGGTCTGGGCCCTAACTAAAAACTGGGGGGGTGGCAAGCGATAATATGGTTTGCCAAAACTCACAAGCATGTGATAAATTGTTAAATAATAATCTGTTCCGTAATGCAAGCTTTATCCTAATTAGGTTGGAGGAATCTTTATCTAATGATCGCTTTTGATCTCATATGTTCCAACGGGCACAAATTCGAGTCCTGGTTCAAGAATAGCGACTCTTTTGAGGAAAAGAGGTCTTTTGGCATCATCCACTGCCCCGTTTGTAATGATAACCATGTGGAAAAGGCCTTCTCCACCTTTGCCATAAAGAAATACAGTGATAAAAAAGAGGAGAAAAAAGAGGGAAAAATTGACCCCCACCAAGCCTACCAAGCCCTTCAGGTTATTACGGAATATGTCAATAAGAATTTTGAGGATGTGGGGTTGGATTTTGCCAAGGAGGCCCTGAAAATCCACCTGGGAGAGGCGGAAAAAAGAAATATCAAAGGAGTGGCCCTTCCCGATGAAGAGAAAATTCTGAAAGAAGAAGGAGTTCCGTTCCTCAAAGTTCCAGTTTTGAAACATCTGGACAATTGATTTTTTTTTAACAGTTTAGCGATTTTAAAAAATGGTATAAAAGCCTTTGTTGAGGGCCGGGGGTTAGAGCGGAACGCGCCGGAAGCATCGGTTGGGTTTCCGCTTGGCCACGGGGACAAAAGATCTTTTCCTCCGGAGGAGGCGAGGGTTCTTGCCCGCCCCATATGCGGAGAAATAAGCGCCTTATGATTCCAAGCGTTCCGATCTGGCCCCCGGCCCCTGGAATTCCTTGGCCTTTACAACACACCTTTTTTCAAAGAGCTAAAGTGTTACATTTTTTTTAAAAAGGGAACGTTGTTTGTTATAAGTGTAAAAAGGAATTGGTAGCCGTGGGCAGAAGCGGGGAAGAAATATTTTTCCCCTTGACGAACGTATCGAAAACATGGTACCCTAATTCTAATTCAGGATTTTAGAAGTTTTTGCGATTATAGAGGCCACAAAGACTTTTGACTTTGTGGCCTTTTTTTTGGTGAGACCTTCTGAGATTTTATATTATGAATTAAGGAGATAAAAGAAATGGCCCAAGGAACTGTAAAATGGTTTAACAGCAGCAAAGGATTTGGCTTTATTGCCAATGACAACGGAAGTGAAGCTTTTGTCCACCATACGTCCATCCAAGGCGATGGTTTTTAGAACCTTGCCGAAGGCGACAAGGTCAGTTTTGATACTGAAGCGGGCCCCAAAGGCCCCAGAGCGATCAATGTTGTCAAACTGTAAGTAGCCGGGAAAGGCTCCCTCCTGTTGGAGGGCGGCTTTTCATTGGCCATCCTCGTATTCAGATCGGATGACGAGCTTTCAGTAAATAGGTCCTGATTGCCTTCTGTTCGGGCAGCCGCGCGCTGGTTCGGGCGAGGCAGAGGTCGCTATTCATCCCGCATTATAAGGGGCTAGCCGTAAACCTTGATGATCTCGTAAAAAGTCGGTAGAATAGTCATCGCGAGCGAAAGCGAAGCAATCTCGTTTTTATAAGTAATTGAAAATACGGGATTGCTTCGTCGTATTGCAGTGGCGGAACTCCTCCAATGACGAAAACGGGACTTTTTACGAAACCATCAACTTTGGTGAACTCGTAAAAAGTCAGAATTCCCTTCATTATGCCATTCCGGCGAACCCCGGATCGTGTCCGGGGCAGGCGCCGGAATCCAGTAAATTCAAGCAGTTCTGGACTCCTGCTTTCGCAGGAGTGACAGTATCACCATACCTCCATTACGGCAGCGGAAAGAAGACATCCCTTTGTTGGTCCAGGCCTTCATAGAGCGATATGCCAGGAAATTGGGGAAACAGATCAAGTCGATCCAGAAGGAGACGATGAAGGCCCTGCAGGATTACCCGTGGCCCGGGAACGTCCGGGAGTTGGAAAGTGTCCTTGAACGGGCCGTGATCTTTTGCCCCGGGCCGGTCTTGCAACTGGCAGATAAACTGGAGATTTAATCCCTCCCACTGTCATCCACCATGAGAACCCTGGAAGAGATGGAGCAAAACCAAATTCTTAAAACCCTTTCGGAAACTAGATGGCGCATCGAGGGAAAGGACGGGGCCGCAGCGATCCTGGGTCTTCATCCGAGTACCTTGAGAGCGAGGATGCATAAGCTCGGGATAGTCCGGCCGGAGATCAAGGAGTCAGATTAAGCTGGCTGGCTCCCCTCAAAGGTTACCTCAATATATGGAGGTTCCACCAACTATTGAGATCAAACAAATCGTTTCAACCTTGTCTACTGCGCTCTCCTATTAATCTAATCACCTGTAATAAAAGGATGATTCCAAACTCCTGCCTTTCCCCGGTTGTTGGCAGGCCGTTTGCAGACACGATTTGCATGATCCTGGTCATCATCCGAATGAGGGTTCTTGCTGAAAAGCGCAAGGAGCTGTCCCAGACGATCTCTTCCCTGATCAGCTCCATAAGGACGGAGAAGGGATGCCAGCGATGCAACTTTTGCCGCTATGAAAAAAAGAAATATCGTTATCCACTGTTTAGTGCTTCTTATGCTGATCGCCACCTTTGTGGCCTGTGCATCGACACGCACACGTGAAAGTACAGGTGAATACGTTGACGATTCGGTCATCACGACCAAGATAAAATCGTTGCTTGCCGCTGATGATTTTCTCAAGTCATTCGCGATCAGTGTGGAAACTTACAAGGGCACCGTTCAACTGAGCGGCTTCGTTGATTCTCAAAAGGCCATTGATAAAGCGGGTGAAATCGCGAGTAGCGTCAAAGGGGTCAAATCCGTAAAGAATAATCTGAACGTGAAATAGGCGGCCGTTATCCTTTCCCGGATGGAGCCTGGCGGCTTCATCCTCGGTGCAAATTAATACTCCGATACCGATCTGACCAATGAACTCGCGGAAGGCCGGCCTAAGCCCCGATCAGGGCAAATTTAAGAGTAGCGCGAGGAGGCCGAATAATGAAACTCCTCAATCTTTGAGATGCTCGGCTGTATTCGCAGCTGCGGTGCAAGATTGATTCGGGAAGATGTGTCTGGGATGTATTCACTGAGGCCAAAGCAAAACCGGACAAAATATGTCTGTGACTGACAAAGACCCCATCCACGCGTGCTAAAGCCACAGGCCAGAATTAAATGTTGGGATGTCACAAAAATAACGAAAGGATTGATTGTGGATAGAGAATTGTGATTTACTATCATTTGGAAGAAGGCTTAATGCAAACCAGAGACAATAGCCTTAGAACTTGTCCGTAAATAGAATTCCCCCCTTTGCAAAGGGGGGCGAGGGGGGATTTTGCTCGGAAATCCCAAATCAAATCCCCCTATGTCCCCCTTTTCAAAGGGAAATTTAAAACCACGACTATTTAAGGATAAGCTTTTAGTTTTTCGCAGGCGCGAATAGAGATTTTTTTTCGATTAAACAAAAGTGATGATCTCGTAAAAAGTCGTCACTCCGGTGAAAACCGGAATCCAGGAAATTTATAACTAATTGAAAGGTCTGGATTCCGGCTGGAGTTTATCCCGCACTTGATGCGGGGCCGGAATGACAGAAAAACGTCTTCTCAGACTTTTTACGAATCCATCAAATCTAATTTGAAGATAAAAAAGAATTAACCGCTAACTCGAAAGTATACTTTGAGATAGAAATTTTGAATGCCAAATCGATCGAGAGGAATCTCAACTACAGCTCCAGAGATTCCCGCAGGGAAGGAAACTAAAAGAGGATATTCCCCCGCAACAATGCCCCTTCCATTGCAACGCCAACATTCGAAAGGCCCTTGCCCCACCGCGACCCTCGCAGGCTGGGCATTTGAATTGAGATGGAATGAATACTCGAACCTGACCTCCTCTAAAGGCTTCTTCCGGAGACAGGATAATTTCAACATTCAGGCTCTCAATGGTTTCAGCCTTGGGACGGGTGAGAAGGGTAAAATTGCTCCATAAACGGTCAAAAAGTTGCTCGAATGAAGGCTGGATGGTTTGGAAGGAATGGGTTAAGGATACTTCCCCAAGATCCACTGTTTTTTCGGGTGCGAGCGGCTCCACTGGGGTTTTTGGGGTTAAATTTAAAGGTTTCCCCCCGCCAAGCAATGCCTCATCATAGGCCTTTCGACGCCCCGCATTGATTAACATGCTTATTGAGTTAACTCCGAATAAGTTATTGGCTCGCAGTTTGCGCAAGCAGCCACCAGTCTGGGGAATAGCTGGTTCTCCCAAAATCGCCTATTCACCCGATAGCAGTACTCGTTCAAGTAGGCCTGAAGATGCTTAGGATCTGGAGGGGATGTGTCCGATGAAGGACCGAACCCGCAGTGGCAGACACTTGATAGCGGCAGCCCTTGCATTCATACAGAAGCCGCTTTGGGAGAGACCAATAGGTAGCTCCCTGGCATCGGGGACAAATAAATCCATCAGGCCATCGCAGCCTAAAAAGGTAGTCTCGGCAGGCTTCTTCATCGGGAAATCTCCGATGAAATTCGGCCATGGACATTTCCCCTCGCTGTGTCATAAGGGGAAGGTACCATAGTTTCGGAGTTAACTCAATAAGCATGTATGTTATTGTATCCAATCACCAGAGCCATTTTGATGTTTTCGTTTTATATGGATGGATCGGTATTGATTTCAAATGGGTGTTGAAGCAGGAGCTTAGAAAAATTCCGGGCCTGGGGATCGGCTGTGAAAAGGTGGGCCACATTTTTATTGACAGGTCGAATCCTGAAAAAGCCATCGCCTCGATCAATTCGGCCAAGGAGAAGATCGTTAATGGAACCTCAGTGCTTTTTTTCCCGGAGGGGACTAGGTCAAAGACAGGAAAGATGGAGAATTTCAAGAAGGGAGCGTTTATTTTCGCCATAGATATAGGGGTGCCGCTTCTTCCGGTCACCCTTATAAACACCGAAAAGATTTTGCCTCCCCACACTTTAAATCTCCTTCCGGGAAGGGTAAAGATGATCATACATCAAAAAATAGATGTCTCAGGCTATAGTGCTGAAAATGTGGGTGAGCTTATGAGCAGGGCAAGAGATGCCATTCAATCTGGGCTGGATCAATACAGAGTTGGCTAAGTTTCTCTTTCTTCCCATTCCCCTATCCCCCCAGAGGAATTGAATAGATAAGGCAGATCAAGGCCAGTCAGCTAAATAGGGTAAATTAAATAGGGGGTCGGACCGAGCCAGGGAATTGAATTCATATTAAATTGTATTAAAAAAGAAGGGTAAAAAGTGCCTTAAAGTAATCTTTTTACCCCTAAAAAGAAGCTTTTAAGCAGACAATCAATGCCGCAAGCTAATCGATATTTCGTTCCAAATCAAGTTTGGCCTGGCTTTTGTTTCGGGATTCCTTTAGCGATTAAGATAGACACGATAGAGAAGCCAGATAATCTTCACATTCTTGCTGTATTGGAGCAGGCCAAGGAGAATGTGAGAGAGATCAGTGTGATTCGTTCACTGGTGGTGGATCGAGCCTTTTTGGACGGGAAGAGTTTATATGCCATCGATCAGCAAGGGATTGAATTTGTCATTCCTTTAAAGAGCAACATGGAGGCGACCCGGGATGCCCGGTCGCTTGCCCTGGAGGCCCCTTGCTCGATGGAGAGCACGCGGGAAGTGACGGTGACTCATGGTTATGGGAAGAACAAATTTAGCGAAAAGGTGGTTACCACTTTAGTGGGGGTGCCGGGGCTTTTGAGCTGTGATTGGTTTAACCCCGAGGGTTCTGAGGCCAATACGACGTTCCTGTCCATAAGACGGCCAAAGAACCTGGAGTCACCCGCACCTCGATCTATACCGAGTATACCGGACTCTCGCCCCCCTAATTCACTCCACATAACTTCAGCGGATCTATTTGTGCCGCCATTAGTATCTTTGGTCCTTATATCGGAATTCCAGAGTAAATGACTTTTCCTTGACAAGTATTGAGAATTGTGCGCAAATTAATTTATCTTTACGATTTAAGAACGTGAAAGAGCAGAACTGGCATAAGTGGTAGCCGTCAATTCTAATAAAGGAACACTATTCACTCCCGGTCTTATCAAAGGACACCGTTGCCGTTGTCATCTATGAATAAACAGACCAGTGCCGAGCAAAGAAATCGTCGAAGTCCTTATTAAGGAATTGACCACGAAACTCCTCCGAGGTTGGCTTGTTGAAGTAATTTAAGCCTTACTCATCGTCAAAACAACCTGGGGTTGCTTATCTATTGAGTCCTTTTGAGTGATTTCTTTAAGTCTCAAAGATCAGCCTTTATGGGTGATGGCCATAAGACTATCGATCAAGGAGAGGGAAAAGAAAATGAAAACTTGTAGAAGCAGAAGTTTTTATCTTTCCTGTGTTTCAAGACTATAAGAGATTAACAACAGGAGGGTAATGTTCATGACTGCTGAGCTTTCTTGGCAATTGAAGATGACCGTGCCGTTGGAATTTGGAATATCGACAGTAGACATCGACCGAATGATCAATTTTTATACGGAGATCTTGGGGCTGAAGTTGGTGGCCGACAACTATGTTCCAACAGAAATAAGCCGGAGAATAGGTGCTACTCCTCATGGGTATCGAATTGTACGTTTGCAGACTCCCTATGGGGAAAGAATCAAATTGGTCCAAGCCGGGTTGCCCCCGCACCAGAAAGAACCCCCCTCCTGCGTATGTGAGCGACAAGGGTTCGCCTACCTTACATTCGTCATCGCAGATTTGGATGGGATGATTAAGCGACTGAGAGAACATGGAGTGAAACTTCTTAGTGAGGGTGAAAAAGTCGAGGTGCGCCCGGGAGTGTATACCATCTATTCAATCGATCCAGAAGGTAACTTTATTGAGTTTGTCGAATATCCTGATGTTGTTTCCTATCGTCCCGACCTTTACAGGTGACGTCAATTCTTTTAGACGTCGGTCTTCAATGGCGCGGCCATATCCGGAGCTGGCAACGGGCGCGAGGAATTATTGCTTCAAAACTAAAAATTTTTGAAGGTTAAAAGGATTTGGTTTCTCAATGTAAAATTCATTCGAGAGGGGGGAAAAAGCTATGCCAAAAATGAGGGGAGCAGATATTATCGCAGAATATTTGATCAAAGAGAAAGTTCCTTACTTATTCGGCCTATGCGGTCATGGAATCATTGGACTTCTAGACGCCTTTTACGACCGGCAGGACAAGATTAAAGTGATGACGGTGAGACACGAACAAGCAGCAGGCCATATGGCAGATGCTTATTTTCGAGTCGCCCACAGACCCGCAGCCACATTTTCATCTTGCGGTCCTGGTTCCACAAATCTGACCACGGCGTTGGCCTCGGCGATGATGGATTCTTCCGCCTTCTTAGCCATCACGGGAAATGTTCCTACGTCGCAATTCGGCAGGTCTCCTTTTCAGGAGACGGGCCGTCACTATCAGGCAGAATTCCCAAATGTGTTCCGTCCTTACGTGAAAAAGAGCTTTCAGCCAACCCGAGTGGAGATGATCCCGGTGATGATCCGCCAGGCCTTTAAAACGATGTTGACAGGCAGGACCGGTCCGGCGCATATCGATATTCCTTTAAACTGCTTTGGCGAAGAGGCGGACGTAGAAATTCCTGATCCTGAACTGTGGCGGGCGGGAACCAGTTCCAGAGGTTCGGGTAATCCTGAACTTATGGAAAAGGCCTTGAACCTTCTCTTGAGCACGGATAAACCTTGTATTATCGCAGGGCATGGAGCTTTGCTCTCTGAGGCGGCTCCTGAATTAAGGAAGCTTGTTGATCTACTGAATATTCCCGTGGGCACGACCGCAAATGGGAAAGGGGTAATCCCGGCAGATCATCCGTTGAGTCTTGGAGCCGTAGGAAGAAATGGAAGCTATACGGCCAATGAGGCCTGTCGCTCCTGTGACGTTCTCTTAGCGGTAGGGGTGAAATTTGATGATCGTCAGAGCAGTGCATGGATACCCGGTTATACCTTCAATATTCCACCTACCAAATTGATCCACGTGGAGATTGATCCTGATGAGCTTGCCCGCAACTATCCACCAACCATTGGTATTTTGGGAGATGCCAAGGCCTGTCTAAAAGAGGTATTAAAGCTGACCGAAACCAAGGTGACCAAAGAACTGCAACGGAACAAAGCTTGGCTGAACATGATTCAGAATTGGAGGAAGGGATGGGAGGAGTTTAATCGACCCAATTTCAACTCGGACGCCACCCCCATCCGTCCTGAACGATTGGTTAAGGACATACGGGAAGTGATGCCCAGGGATGGCATCCTCCTTTCAGACGCGGGAGAGCATCATAACTGGCTTCTTCAGTTCTATGATGTTTACGAGCCGGGAACGTTTCTTCAATCGTGGGGTTTCTCGGCCATGGGATTTGGGGTGTGCGGAGTTTTGGGAGCGAAACTGGCGGCCCCTGATAAGGTGTGTGTTTCTGTCTGTGGAGATGGGGGATTCATGATGACGCCTCATGTTCTCTGCACCGCAGTCGAATATGGTATCCCCGCTGTTTGGATCATCTGGAATAATTACGGCTGGAACGTGATCCGGCATCAGGCTCAAGGTGTGTGGCCAGGCCGTGAAATCGTAACGAGCTTCAAAAGAGAGGAAACCGGCGAGTTGTACAATCCCGATTTTGCCGCTTTAGCAAAGGCCTGTGGAGCAGAGGGAGTTAAGGTGGAAAAGGCTGGCGATTTCAAAGAAGTTTTGCAAGCGGCTATCAAATCGAACAAACCCTTCGTCATCGATGCCGTGGTCGAAAGGAATGTCAGAGCTCCTTCCACAGGAACATGGGTGCTGCCGCCATTTCCACATGGCGAGCCCAGTTACGGCAAGAGGAATTTAAGGCAGTGAATGGAAAAAAAATAACTGATTCCTTGAGTTACGTCTTTTAAATTATCTTAATCTTAATAAATGAGTGGCCATATGAATGTCATAATATAGCGGCACTCTTACAGAATTTAAATCCGAACGAGAAAAAATAAACTGAATTTATTAAAAGCAAACGCGGAAAACAGAAAAGGGGGACGTTCATAAGATTATAAGTGGGCATTGAAAGGAAGATTTGTTAGGCTTATTCAAATTTTGCTTATGGCCACGCCCGATCCCAGAAATCCCCCCCTAACCCCCTTTTTTCAAACTGATCTTTACCCATAACCTGGGTTGCTGAACACAGGGGGTTTTTGGAGATGTAGCCCATGCATGGCAGTCAGCGGTTTCCACGTGGCTGTGAGATCGTCGATTCGTTGCAAGCCCAACAAGAGAGTTTGGGTACCGGGTTCACCGTCACCTTTGCGGCCCAGAAAGCCACCGAGACTGGTACCATCTGCATGGCATCCCGAAGCCTGGGAGGATCATCAGGGGGTGTGGGATTTTGGGTGATATAAGCCGTCAGCGCCTTCTATTCGGCCTCTTCAAAAAAAACCGTACAAGACACATCCGGGGTCTCCCGGCCAAGCTTGGCCAGATGGAAAATACGCCAGGCCATGACCATATCAATCGCCAGACACCGTTTCCGGCAAGAAATGTCTGGACAGCGCTGGCTTGAACCTTGGCGATGTCGATATCGCCCATGGCTCGGGAGAAGGCCTTAAGGATTGTAGCTTCCGTCTGAAAGCGGACCCCCAAGGCATGCTTGAATGCAATGTAGTCGGTAACAAGTTGAGCCAGTTTCATATCAGTCCTCCCAGATCAAATGCAGCCACTTTACGGAGACTCGGTAAATCGACCTTGGCGTAGATTCGGGTAGCAGAAGAGCTGCGATGTCCAAGGTGATCACCGATCTCCTTGAGGGAAAAACCCTCCTCAACAAGGTGGGCTGCGCAGGCATGACGCAACGAGTGCGGTCCCGTATGCGGGGAAGAGATGCCAAACTTCCGCATGCGTCTTCGGGTCAAACTATAGAGGCCGGTTCTGGAAATCGGCTGCAGGGGAGCCGAACAAGTAAGGAATACCTCCCGCCATGAACATCGGGGGCGCACTTCCTGTAAATATCGGAGGATGGCGCCGCCTACAGCTGGTGAAAGTGGATAGATTTGGCGTCCCCTGCCTTTAAGGCGTGAAACTACGATGAGGTCGTGTTTCCAATCGATATCTTCGAGCCTTAGCGTTGCGACTTCCGTTGCCCGTAAGCCATAGACAGCAAAGAGCATGAGGATGGGTCGGTCGCGTATATCTTCTGGTCGGTTTGTTTCCGTACCGGCAAGCATGCGTCTGACATCTTGCCACAAGAAGGCTCTGAGGCCGGTGGCCTTATTATTAATCGATATTCGAGAGCATCCTTTTGCACCACAGGACCTCAGAAATGCGTCGAGATCCGTGATGCCGACTGCGGAGAAAGGAAGCTTCTTAGCTCCATACCAACATAGAAACTGCTTCAAATAACCGGACCATCGCTCGATCGTTGTTGAGGATAGACCCCGCTCATCCTCCATCCATCCTCTGAAATCCATGAGGAGATGAACAAAGGGTATTCGATCCACAGGTTCGACCAGATGGCCTAAAAAGCGAAGCCACTTCTTCGCCACACGGACAAATCGAGCGCCGGTCCACTGCTTGTTGAGCATGTGACCACAAAAAAGTTCCCGCTCTGACCAATCTTGGGCAGCTTTTTTGATCTGCTCAGGAGTTACCCTAAGTTTTGGACATCTCCTGAGTTTGCGGGCAACCCAAAAAAGATCATCGGCCATTACATGCAGAGTTGTGGGTGCATATCCTTGCTGGACACAGTGCAAAAGGTAACGCCGCCGTTCCTCTGCGAAAGCCTCATTCTGATGACGGAAGATTACAGCAGGAAGTTTGAATAACTTTCGAACATGGTTGGACCTCCTTATTTTTGAAAAATCCAACCATGCTATAGCAGAGTTCGTTATATTATGGCAGGTAGGCAATTAGGCAGGATAATCGACTTTATTTATGTGACGTATAAAAATGAAAACATCCTTAAAATAAAGGCCTTTTTCCCTCTATGGCACATAACTGCGGACGTCACATACCGAGCCGGTTGCTCCTCAATTTCAAGCATATCCAGCTCCGGCCTGAGATTGGCCCCATCATGATTGGGCCGGACGGTGAACTTCCCCAATCGGGCTTCAAACTCGAGCAGAGCGTTCGCAACCACAAGGTGACGTTTAACTCGTTGGTTGCTCGGCGTTTGCCAAGTCAACAGCCCCATGGCCAATATCAGTTCATACTCCTCACCTAGTCGAAGTTGTTCCTGGCGAATGGCGAATAATGCTGAATAAATCTGTTGAACTTTCTTCCATTTTTCATATTGTTCCGCCCACGGCATCCATTTCTCTTCAACATACTTGTCCCAAGCCTTTTGGACTTCGGGAAACCTATCCAAATGAAATGTCTGGCTGATGAACGGAGGCTGCTCAGCGCCTTCCTTCCATCCAGGGTTCCTGACTTGTTTCGTAATTGTGGTGTGAAGTTCGGGAAGGTCACTGGTTCTTCGAGTAGTATCCGCCTTCGACCAGTCTGAGCATGTTTCCGGAACAGTTGGCAGTTCCGGTTCCGGGGAAGTTTGTATCTCGATCCAGATATCCTGATCGTATTCCTCAGTCGGTCCCCATGCCTGGGTGAAACACCCTTTCTCTCTGGGGATCTCGTGTATCCACAGCACCTGCACATACTCATCCAAATCCCTGAAGATCTTCGTGCGCAAGGAAGCAAGCCGTGTCAGATAGTCGATAAGCCGAATTACTCTCGCTTTATTTCTAGTGGAGGTTGCTTCCATTATTGCCGACCTAACACAGCGCTCAGCGCCTGAGTTTGGGTATAAGCACTCACCCGATCTTTGACGGCCAGGTGAGTAAGGAAAGCATTGATCTCGGGCTCGGCCATATCGGCTGGATGCCGCTTGTTATGGAAGAATATGAACCGTTTGACCCAATGACAATGCCTCTGCTCGATTCTCCGGCTGTAATAACGGGAGCGCAGGGGTTCGCGAAGACGGTCCAGGAGTTTCGGCTTGGGGGCAGATCCAAGTTCAAGGTCTGGATACCGTCCAAGTGGGTTAGAAAGAATTGGTTGGAAGTTAGCCTCTGGCATGGGCTTCCCTCCTCTGTTGGGAACAAACTGAAATTATCACCTTTTCTTCAAACAAGTCAAGTTTTTAAAGGAAAGAAACGACGGATCCCGCAGGAGGTAATAAAATTTTTTAAAATCGGTTTTATGTCTCTAAAATGCCGCTGAAATCAATAACAGTCAATGTTTCAGGGAATCGCAGAGAGCCACTGCCAGGCAGGGACAACAAGGATTTGCCGACCGGCCTTTGACAGTTGGCGATAACCCCCGGCCATATTAGTGAGTTGAATGGCGGGCACCTCTAAGAACGCCTGGAATTTTAAAAGAGCTGGGGATGGCTGGGTTTCGGAAAGTTTCGTTTCCACCAGGAGGAACGGCTGGGTTTCGTTGGCCAGGAGGAAATCGACTTCTTGCTGTTCCTTATTCTTGATGAAATGCAGGGAAAAACTTCCCCAGCCCATCTCGTTCCAAAGGGTAACTGCCCGGTAAAGTTCCAGGGCCACCATGTTTTCGAATCTGGCAGCGGGATCTTTGATCCGGGGGATATCCCAGAGGTAGATTTTGCGCTCCTTTTGTATGGCGCGGGAAATATTTCGGGTCCAGGGCGTCAAACTGAAGACCAAAAAAAACCGCTCGAATGCCAAAAGCCAGCTACTAATCGTATTGTAGGATAGTTTGAGGACGCTGCCCAAAGACGGAATGGAAATCGGACTCCCCACCTTCGACGGCAGCAAATAGTAGAGAGTTTCCAGATCACCGATGGCCTGGATATTGGTCAGGTCCCGGATATCTTCTCGAATCAGTTGTTGCGAATAGGCGTTGGACCACCTGCGATAAGAGGCCTCTCGTCCGTTGAGAAAAGGCTCCGGGAATCCGCTGAATTGTTCGAGGCTTGACCAGGCTTTCTTTCTTTCGGCCTCTTTCTCGGTTTGGACGTCTAACAGGCGCCTTCTGAAGTCGTCAAAGTCACGGGCGCCGCCAGCCAATTCGGTTAGAGTAAACGGCCAGAGATGGAAAAGATAGTATCGTCCGGCCAGAGAGTCCCCACCTTTCTGATAAATATCCAATTGCCCGCTCCCGCTGACTAAAAACTTGAATTCCCTGTGGAAGCGATCGTAAACTCCTTTCAGGTAGTTTTTCCACTCCCGGTATTTATGAATCTCGTCGAAGACGACTAACGGCAGCGAGCTATTGCGGCGTTCGATTTCCTGGAAGAAGAACGGATTTTCAAGCAAGCGGGCGCGGTCTTCGGGAATATCCCAGTTGAGGTAAAGGCGATTGGCAAATTCCCCGGAAATCATTTCCGCCAAGGTCGTTTTGCCACTCTGGCGGGGGCCGGACAGGAAAATCATCGCCTTTTCAGCTGCGAGCTCCCGCCAAACTTTCAGGTACAAGGGTCGAGACTTCATCCTGGCAATATTTCATGGAATTGAAAAATAGTCAAGACTATTTTTCAGCAGTATGAAAAATAGCCATATTAAAATCGGGATCAGAAAATTAAGGGAACGTTCTTTTCTATTCTTCTAATTTGAAATCGGAATTTGCATTATTATTCATACGAGCGCACAGGCCAGTTACCTGAGCCGGCAATATTTAGGGCCAACCCTTCAAAATTTAATTGACAAGATTTGCTGGATTCGTAAAAAGCCAGAAAAGCCGTCACTCCTGCGAAAGCAGTCCGCCTCAGGCGGACAGAACTGCCGGAATTAACTGGATTCCCGCTTTCGCGGGAATGACGAAAATGAGGGGGAAAGGACTTTTTACCAGTTCATCAAGATTTTAAGGTCAAATAAAAAAAGGGTACTTTTTCCACGGTAATCTGTTCATCACAGACTCCATATACTACCGATAGATATCCCGGTGTACTTATCACAGCTGCATTTGAGGAATTAAACATCGTTGAGCGAACAGGCTTTGAGACACTCAAAGCAGGCGTAACTGGAGTGGTCATCAACGCCAATGACGTTGTTGAGTGTCTCAAAAGAATACTCCTCCTTTGTCTTTGACACTCATAGGAATTGACCCACTTATGCTAAGGAAAAATAACCCAGGCAGGAGTACTTCAGGTTATATAAGCATAGGTATAGCCACAATGCTTAAAAATCAGATAGTTGAGTGAAAATATTCTCATATTGCGCGCGCAATAATACACTTTTAGGGTGGGTCAATTCTATTGAGCATAAGTGGGTCAATTTAAGTGAGCGTTGAGGCCTCCAATAATATATCTCCAATCTTGCTCATTTTTTCCTCCTCCTTGTCAACTCCTTAAGCCCTGGATCTCTGCTCCAGATTTTTTGTGGCAAATCCCACTTGAAGCTCGCCTCGCCAGGGCCTCATGCGACGTCCTTCATTTGCACAGGGTTAAGCTATACGCGGTCACCCTTGAGCAAAAAGGACTCCCCAGACATGTTAATCTACATCCACGGGTTGTTGACAGTTCCGGCACCTTTTGGCTCCCCTGAATAATTTGTAACCACAATGAGGACAATGATAGCGTTTTTCCTCCTCTTCCATCCACCTTTCGGTCCCGAGCTCCCTCCAGGCTGGAAGGGCGCGGGAAATGACCTTTTTTCCCACAGGGATGGGGAAATTATCGATAAATTGGCAAGGGAAACCATTGCATTGATGGCACCCCTCGATGCCTTTCTTCTGAGTACAGGATCGGATCGGACAGACTTGGCAGTATTTGAATAAATTATCAGAAAGGCATCCTTCGCACTTGATATCTTCCAAAGTAACACCATAGACCTGCGGTAATCGCTCTTTAAACTTGATATTGTTGTCGCTGTGGGCTATATAGATTGCACAGACACTGTCACCGCCGCTTAAAAGTGGATCCACCTGTCTGACGTCAATTATTTTTTCCCCTTAACGACAATTAAAATTCCCGGTTCTCCCTTGCTTCCAAAGCCAGATCCTTATCCGAAGCGGGTGAAACGGAGGGAGCCCGTAGGGCGACCGGAGTTTCACCCGCCGGCCACGGTATCTCACACTGTCTTGGTTCAACGGGAAATGGAGTAACGCCGGTTT
>Ga0194112_10000708_pt1 | contig 48606 bp, 43 predicted proteins | sample TA2MahC400mmetaG_FD_146191 | JGI IMG/M metagenome (GOLD analysis project Ga0194112, IMG submission 146191) | Freshwater microbial communities from Lake Tanganyika, Tanzania - TA2015016 Mahale Deep Cast 400m | ecosystem: Environmental > Aquatic > Freshwater > Lake | place: Tanzania: Lake... | reverse complement strand
ACCTCGCCTACCAGTATCATAACACGAACTCAGAACTTGCTCTTCCCATCATGATCGGGAACGAAGTCGTCGGCGTGCTCAATGTGGAAGATACCAAGCTGTATGCCTTCGACGAAACGGACGTGGTTGTGCTCAGGACGCTCTGTGACCAGATCGGAAGTGCTATTCGCAACGCCAAGCTGTTCGACCAGATCAAGAAGAGCAATCAGCGGCTGGTGGAATTGGATCGGCTGAAAACGGACTTTGTCGGCATCGTCTCGCACGATTTTCGCACACCGCTGTCCACCATCATGCTCGCGGCGAAGTCGCTCCTGCGGAGAGAAATCAGTTCTGATCGCCTCCGGGAGTATCTTAATATCATCGTCGATCAGGCGAGCAAGCTCAGCAAACTGGCGGAAGACACGCTTTCGATTGCAAAGATCGAGTCGGGACAGCTCAACTATCAATTCAAGGTGGCGAACGTCGAGTCCATCATCCAGGAAGCGGTCTCGATGGTCAAAATCAGTGCACGGCATACGTTTGTTTCTACTGTCGATGTGAACCATTCCTACGTACGCGGGGACCAGAGCAAACTGCGTCAGGTGCTGCAAAACCTGATCTCGAATGCCGTCAAGTATTCCCCGGGAGGGGGGCAAATTTCGGTAACCGTTGGTCCCCACGAAGGTTCGCCAGAGGAAGTGCTCTTCTCGGTGTGCGATGAGGGGCTTGGGATACCAGAGGAGTACGTCGGCAGACTCTTCCAGAAGTATACGCGCGTTGACTCCGGTGAGGCAGGCAAGATCAAAGGCTCGGGTCTCGGTCTATGGATCTGCCGTGAGATCATCAAGGCTCACGGCGGGAGGATCTGGGTCGAGAGCGAAGTCGGGAAAGGCAGCGCCTTTAAGTTCACCGTGAAGAAAGGGAATTGATAGCCTCACCTCCCCGCATCGAGGACGGAAAAGAAGCGTCACCTTTTCCGTTCCAACCTCGGAATTCAACCGGAAATCCAAGCGCGCGAGCAATAGTCCCAGTTGCCTTCGGGGGAGATGCGCCGCTGGCACAGAATCGTCGGCTATTTCTTGAATATCTCTTCCTTCACTCCTCCGTTGACCTTGATCGACGTTGCAACGACTTCCGAGACCTTCTTACCGTCGGCTGAAGCAGTGGTCTTGAATGGGAATTGTACGCCGTCCGCTGTTCGATAATCCAAGAACGCCTCTTCGATGTCTGCCGGACCGGTTGCACTCATACCCCGCGCGATCTTCTTGACAACCAGACCACTCTGTGCATCGATGAAAAGTCGTATAGCATAGTTCATCGGTGTGTATCGGACGATTACGATATTTGTCGGCTTCCCATCAATCGTCTCATCGCGCAAGTACTGTGCTGTGTAGTCCGCTCTCTCAAGGTTCTGCAAGATATAGTGGACATCACCGATGACCTGCTTCTGCAGATTCTCGGTTTGAGAGCCGGGGAGGTCCCGCGTCCCCATCGCGCCTTTCACCCAGCCGTTTGTGCCGTCGAAGACCATCTGCATGTCGCCCATCGGTGTTTTCATTTGCATAGCCAGTTTGGTCGGTCGCACCATTTGGATCTCGGCGTCCATGGCAAATTCGCCCATCGGTGTCGATTGCGTAAGCTTGCCCGCGAGCACGACGTCCTTGATACCGAGAAGCGCCGCGGCGCCCATGGCTGTCTGTGACTTCTTCAGGATCTCCTTCCCTTTGGCAATCGTCTCGGGTGTCGGGTCGGGGATCCGCTCGGGCGGAGCGGGGATGGCGATATCGACCGCTCGCACTGACGGTCCCAGTGTGCTCAGAGGTTCGTCAAAGTCCGTATCCTTGCCAACGACCAGAATAGAGAGGACCTCCGGTTTCCACCGCTTCTGCACGGCCTCGTTCACGCTCTGCTTCGTTGCGTGCTGAATCTCCTGCTGTTGTTTGCGGATGAAGTCCTTCGGATAACCGTAATACTCGAGCGTCATGAGCTCGTTGATGACCTTTCCCTTTGTGTCGTAGCGGAAAACGAACGAGTTGAGGTACGAATCCTTGGCATACTTCAGCTCTTCATCCGTGATTCCGTTCTTGATGAAATTCTCGAACTCCGTGATGATGGACCGAACCATCTTCAATGTGGAGCCTGATTTCGTCGAGCCGCTCATCCTGAAGACACCAGGGTAGTCGTAGCTCTCGCCCCAGAAGCTGCCAACCGAGTAAGCCAGTCCCTGTTCCGTTCGCACCTTCTTGAACAACCGCGAAGCGTACGCGCCCCCCAAGGCTTCATCGGCGACGTTGAGCTGACTGCCCTCCGGATCGTTCAGCAAGCCGCCGAGGTGGCCGATGTAGATGTTCGACTGGTTGACGTCGTCCTTTTTGATGTAGTTGACCGTTTTCTGAGATGCCAAACGGGGCTGGGGCACAGGCGGAAGAGCTACTTCTTTTCGCTCCCACCCACCGAATGCTAGCTCAACCTTCGCTCTCATGTCCGCCGTGCTGAAATCTCCCCACAGCGCAAGCATCATGTTGTTCGGAGCGTAGTACTTCTTATGAAAATCAATCAGGTCTTGCTTGGTGATGTTCTCGATCGTTGTGTATTCTGTCATCCGTGCGTACGGATGGTTCGGGCCGTAGATAAGCCGGTTGAATTCGCGAGCGGCGATCGCCATCACCTGATCGTTACGTCGCGAGATGGCCGAACGCGCTGCCACTTTGGCGAGATCGATCTTGTCATCGCGAAACGCAGGGTTCTTGAGAATATCGGCCAGAACGCTGAGGCCGAGATCGATGTCCTCCTTCAGCACGGAGAGTCGCGCCCCCCCTGAGCTCGTCCCGATGTACGTTTCGACGGATGCGCCGACCTTCTCAAGCATTTCGTCCAACTCGTCCCCCATTTTCGCGGTGGTGCCCCCGGTGCGCATGACCTGACCGGTGATCGACGCGAGCCCAACCTTCTCCGCCGGTTCGTACCGAGATCCCGTGCGGACAAGAACGGAGCCCTCAATAAGTGGAAGCGTGTGGTCCTCAAGGAGGTAGACCACCATGCCGTTGGCCAGGGTGAATCGCACCGGCTCAGGGAGCTGGACCTCGCGTAGCGGTGGGTATTTGAGTTTCTTGTAGTGCTGAGGCCTAGTCGATGTCTGGGCGGCGCCGGCAATGACAAACGCGAAAACCAGCGTGACGATTGAGAGTAAGCGTGGTGCTTTCATGGCTGGTTCTCCTTATTTGGCTGGCTCGATCGTGCCGATCGTGCGGTTGGAGTTCACAAAGATCTCGTTGGCGACGCGCTGGATGTCAGCAGGTGTGACCGCATTGATCCTGTCCAGCTGCGTGAAGATGTTACGCCAGTCGCCCTGAATGACTTCATAGAACGTGAGCTGGTTGGCCATGCCGGCGTTGGATGCCAGCGACCGTATGAGGTTCGCGCGCGCCCGCGTTTTCACCGCGTTCAATTCATCGTCTCCCACAGGTTCCTTCTTCAACTTCTCAATCTCCTCATCGATCGCTGCAAGGCACTCGTCGTTTGTCTTCCCCTGGGCCGGGACTGCAAAAAAGGCAAAGAGGTTTGGATATTTCTGGCCCGGGAACCCCGAGAAACCGGCCGCCTGGATGGCGAGCTTCTTGTCTCGCACGAGCGATTTGTACAGTCGTGAGGTCCGTCCGGAGCTCAAGATGTCCGAGATCGCATCGTACACGGCGTCGTCCGGGTGCATCGCTGATCCTTTCTTGAAGCCGACCAACAGAATCGGCTGCGATTGCTCCCGCAGGACCACTTTCCGTTCGCTCTGCTGCTCGGGTTCGACCGTTCGAACGCCGGGTGGCTTGGATCCCGATGGAATCCGGCCGAAGTACATGTCGGCGAGGCGCTTCACGTGCTTCTCCTCCACATCACCCACGACGGCGATGACCATATTGGACGGTACGTAGTACTTCTTGTAGAAGGCCAGCGCTTCGTCTCGCGTGATCCCCTCAAGATCAGACATATGGCCGATGACCGGCTCCTTGTAGGGGTGTGACTTGTAGGTGATCGCAAGGAATTCCTCAACAAGCTTACCGATGGGATTGCTCTCGGTCCGCATCCTCCGCTCTTCCATCACCACATCCTTTTCTTTGTAAAAGTCGCGAATGACCGGATCGAGGAATCGTGACGACTCGAGCGAGAACCAAAGCTCGATCTTGTTCGACGGCAGGTTCAGGTAATACTGCGTAGCGTCTGCACCCGTCCCGGCGTTCAGCCCGACACCTCCTTGTTCCTCGAGGGCCTTGTCGAATTCACCGTTTTCGACAAGAGCCGACGCCGCGTCCTGTGCCTTCTCAAACGCTTGATGAAGATTGCCCACTTTGGTCGAATCGGCGCGCGATCCCTTGTTCGCCTCCGCTCGCCAGGCAGCCCACGCCTTGTCCAATGCATCGAGCGCTGCTTTCTCTTTCTTGAAATCTCTCGTGCCGATGTCGGATGTGCCCTTGAACGCAAGGTGCTCAAAGATATGGGCAAGCCCCGTGATGCCTCGGTTCTCGTTCACCGATCCGACATCAACATAGGTGTTGAACGAAACCACGGGCGCGTCATGGCGTGGCAGGATGAGGAACTTGAGCCCATTCTTGAGCTGATACTCAATGACCTGTTTCTGAACTGCCTTGAATCCATCCTGTCCCCACCCCATAGAAAAGGCGAGGAGACAAATGGAGAGAAGAAAAAAGAGGATTCGTCGATACATACTGTTTCCTCCTGATGAAGTTATTGACGGAAGCATTTACGACTTGGATTTCCGCTGCTCGAGTTTGGCGTTGAGCTTCTCGTGGAAACGGCGGAATTTGTCGGCAGATTGCAGTTGCGCTTCGATGTGGCTGTAGAATTCTTCCTTGGTGAACCCGTGTGATATCAACACCTGCTCCACCCTTCTGTTGTACTCTGCGGAGTCGATTGGGGATGAGGAAGCTTTGAATTGCTCGTGCATCACGAGCAACTCCGCATACACGCTGATCAGTTCATCCTCCCGGAGGTCAGTCGGCGTCTGTGATTCGCGACAAGCACCGAGCAGGAGTGACAAAACGGGGAGAAGTAGCGCCAGACGTTTCATTTCTGCTTTAATAGTCGATAAGGTAGAAAAGAGATGTTTGGGAAGCAAGCGGGCAATCTTGCAAAACGTCGACCGAAAAGGTATATTGGTAGTCGATTCCACTTCCTTGTAGCTCAGGATTCCAGGCAGATGGTGTACGGACGAGGTGACCTCTTCCTCGCTCCGCAGTTCATCACAGATTACATGTAGGGGGCATTATGAACGATGCAACGAAGAACATTTTGCTCAATACCATCAAAGAGTGGTCCAAGTTTACTACTGATCGAGATAAGTTTACGACCGTCGCCCAGGAAGTGGCGGCTCTTGCTCGGAAATGTGTGCAGGACAGCCTGGCGTTTCTGAAGACGCAGAACGTTGATGTCCAGTGTGACTCGCCGGACGCGCTGAAGGTGCTGGGCGTCGATGTTCATGTAGACGCCGTGATCGAAGCAACCTTCCCGAATGTGAAGGCGAGCGTTGTGATGAAATGTGGCGGTGCCACCCGCGCGATCGTTGTCAATCCAAATATGACCATTTCCGCCGGAGGCAATCCATTTGCGTACGATCAGTTGAAGAAGGGAATCCCGCCGGGGTTCGAGACAAACGCGGCCGACTTTGTTCGCGACGCGTTCCTCAATGTAGCAAGGACCGGCGGCAAAGCAGAAATCTAGAAATTGTTGATCTCAGACTGTAACCACTGACATACTGCTGATTGCCAATCGACAATTGGCAACTGCAAACCGAAAATCCCCCAGTGTCTTTTCAGCTCGTCTCCGATTACAAACCGAGCGGTGACCAGCCCGAAGCGATCAAGCAACTCGTTGAGGGCGTGGTCCGCGGTGACCGCTACCAGACGCTTCTTGGCGTCACAGGGAGCGGTAAGACCTTCACTATCTCCAATGTCATCCAGCACACCAACAAGCCTGTGCTGGTGATGTCTCATAACAAGACGCTCGCCGCGCAGCTCTATGGTGAGTTCAAAAGCTTCTTCCCGAAAAACCGTGTCGAGTTCTTCATTAGCTACTACGACTACTACCAGCCCGAAGCCTATATTCCGACAACGGACACATACATTGCCAAGGACTCTTCGATCAATGACGAAATCGATCGGTTGCGATTGCGGGCGACGAGCGCGCTGTTGAGCGGCGATCCGCACGTGATCGTCGTTGCGTCGGTGAGCTGTATCTACGGTATCGGCGCGCCCGAGGAATGGATCTCGCAGACGCTTCCGCTGAGAAAAGCTCAGAAGATAGGGCGGAACGAGGTCCTGAAGAAACTGCTGGATATGCTGTATGCTCGAAATGACTACGAGTTCTCTCGCGGATCGTTTCGCGTACGCGGCGACGTCGTTGAAATAATCCCGGGGTACGAAAATGAAGAAGCTCTTCGCGTCGAGTTCTTCGGCGATGAAATCGAGCGGATCTCCTACATTCAGAAAACCGACGGTAGGATTCTGGCCGAGACCGACTTCGAGATTGTCTATCCGGCTAGGCAATTCGTTACAACGCGCCCGAGCATTGAGCGAGCGCTTACAACGATTACTGCGGAGTTGAAGGAACACCTGGCGGAGCTCCGTTCGATGGGGAAACTGCTGGAAGCGCAGCGCCTCGAGCAGCGTACCCGCTTCGACATGGAGATGATGAGGGAAATCGGATACTGCTCGGGAATCGAGAACTACTCGCGGCACCTTGCCGGTAGACCGCCCGGATCACGGCCCTATTGTCTCCTGGACTACTTCCCCGGGGGTTTTCTTACGGTGATCGATGAATCGCACGTCACGGTCCCGCAGATCCGCGGCATGTACCACGGCGACCGGTCCCGCAAGGAAACACTCGTGCAATATGGCTTCAGACTCCCGTCTGCGCTGGACAACCGACCTCTGACCTTTGACGAGTGGGAATCGACGGTGAAGCAGATCATCTTCGTCAGCGCGACCCCGGGCGATTTCGAATTGGAGAAATGTAGAGGGATCGTCGTCGAGCAGGTCATTCGACCGACCGGTCTTGTCGATCCGGAGGTCGAGGTGCGACCAAGCAAGCATCAGATTGACGATTTGATTGCGGAGATTCGCAGACGTGCGCAGAGCAAGGAGCGCGTTCTTGTTACGACGCTCACGAAGCGCATGGCAGAGGACCTCACAGAGTATCTCCTGGACATTGGCATCAAAGTTCGTTATATCCATTCAGAGGTAGACGCGCTCGAGCGTGTGGAGATTCTGCGTGACCTGAGGCTCGGAGATTTCGACGTGCTGATCGGCGTCAACCTTCTCCGCGAAGGGCTCGACTTGCCGGAGGTTTCGCTTGTCGCGATCATCGACGCCGACAAGGAAGGCTTCCTCCGTTCGGATCGCTCGCTGATCCAGACAGCCGGAAGGACGGCTCGGAATATCAACGGCATGGTCATCCTCTATGCCGATACGGTGACCGGGTCAATGAAGCGCATGATTGATGAGACCAGGCGCCGCCGCCGCAAGCAGCTGAAATACAATGAGACGCACGGTATCAGGCCCGTCACGATCTACAAGTCGGTGGAGGAAGTGCTCGCCGCGACCGCCATCGCTGACGTTGCGGCTCAACGGGCATCAAGGAAAGAGCAGGCCAAGGTCGCTCACGTCTCCGAGACCGTAGTGAAGTACCTCAGCCCCGAACAGCGGAAAGACCTTCTTGAGGAGCTCAAAGAAGAGATGAAGCGGGCCGCGAAAGACCTGGAATTTGAGCGCGCCGCTGAGCTGCGGGACGAGATCGAGCGGCTTGAGAAACGGCAGAAGTAGGTTGTAGTGTACTTGTACTATTGGGAAGATGTATTTACAGTTGTCCTGTCTTGGTCAGTTAATTGGGGGAACATCAATTGTCATTCAGAAATCGGAGATCCCCCGATGCTACGCACACTAACGAATGTCTCCAGCCGGTTCTTCACTCCTCTCCTTGATTTCTTCTACCCTCCGACCTGCCTCTCCTGCGGAATCCTTCTCTCAGACGGCGAGCGGCATGTCTGCAGCAGCTGCTGGGCTTCCATCAAACTCGTTCATCCGGGGCTTGGGCTGTACCTGGACACGCGAGCCAAGCTCCTGGCGAGCAGAATGATCGATGACCTTGTGGCTGCGTTCGTGTTCGAGAAAGAAGGAACGTTTCAGCATATTGCCCACGCCTTGAAATACACGGGTTTCCAGTCGATCGGCCTTGAACTCGGGAAAAAGGTGGGGGAAGCGATGAATTCCTGGCGCGTTCGTGCCGATTGTCTCATTCCCATCCCATTGCACAGGCGGAAACTGCGTGAACGAGGATTCAACCAGGCCGAACTGATCGCATGCGGTGCGAGTGCGATTACGGGCATTCCGGTCTGCGCCGATCTCGTCCGCCGTACCAGGTTCACGCAGACTCAGACAACGCTGTCGCTGGATGAACGCGCGAAGAACGTGAAGGACGCATTTGAGATTGTTCCTGATGGCATGCCGGTAGTCCGGGGGAAAAGCTGCATTCTGATCGACGACGTCATTACCACTGGATCGACGATCGTCGCATGTGCTCACCAGCTTCGCGCTGCCGGTGCTGAGCGCGTCATTGCGGCCTCTTCCGCTCTGGCAGAGTGAAGAAAGCCGTGCAGATACGCTTTCCTTGACTTTAACTCGATTTGTGGGTACTTTTTTGGGCCTTTCAAGGCCCATTTTTTCACTCGAACGATCGGTACACCCCTATTCCCGGAGGTCAACCATGGCAGTCAAGGTCGGAATAAACGGCTTTGGGCGCATCGGGCGTCAGGTGCTCAAGGCGATCCGCGATTACTACCCGAATACCCTCGAGGTTGTCGCCGTCAACGACATCGGCGACCTCAAAACAATGGCTCATTTGTTCAAGTACGACTCGAACTATGGGCGGTTCAACGGCAAGGTGGAGGTGGGTGAAGGCACCCTCATCGTTGATGGAAAGCCGGTCAAGGTTTTCAAGGAGACCGAACTCGACAAACTTCCCTGGAAGGACCTGGGAGTCGACATTGTCGTCGAGAGCACAGGCCTGTTTACCATCAAGAAGGACGGGGTGAACAAGAAGGGAAAAACCGTCAAGGGTGCGGAGAACCATATCACCAAGGGGGGCGCCAAGAAGGTCATAATTTCGGCCCCGGCAGAAGGCGAAGATCTCACCATCGTTGTGGGTGTGAATGACAAGAAGTATGATCCGGCGAATCACCACGTGGTTTCGAACGCATCCTGCACAACTAACTGCCTGGCCCCTGCGGCCAAGGTCGTGCACGATAAATTCAGAATCGTTCGCGGCCTGATGACGACGATTCACGCTTACACAAACGACCAGCGAATTCTCGACTTGCCGCACAGCGACCTCCGTCGTGCGCGCGCAGCGGCTATGAGCATCATCCCGACCACGACCGGCGCGGCCAAGGCTCTGGCGCTTGTCATTCCGGAACTGAAGGGCAAGTTTGATGGCTATGCACTGCGTGTCCCCACCTCGACAGTATCCGTTGTGGATTTCACCGCTCAGGTGGAAGTGGCGTGCACGTCAGACGAGCTGCGACAGGCCTTCCGAGACGCGGCTGCCGGGCCGATGAAAGGTGTGCTGGTGGCTGTCGAAGAACCCCTGGTGAGCATCGACTTCAAGGGTGATCCTGCAAGCTCGTCGGTGGATCTGCCCTTCACGACGGTTCTGGGCAAAGAAAAGAACGACTTCGTGAAGGTCGTTGCGTGGTACGACAACGAGTGGGGTTATTCGGTGCGCACAGCTGATCTCGCCAACCTGATGGCTTCCAAGCTGTAAGGCACTTTTCGCTAAACATTGCAGGCGAGGCCTACGATGAATAAGAAGACTGTACGCGATATCGAGCTCCGTGGCAAGCGTGTGGTGATGCGGGTGGACTTCAACGTCCCGCTCAAGAACGCCGTCATCCAGGACGACATCCGAATCCGCGCGGCCCTTCCGACGATCAACTACATCATTGATCAGAAAGCCAAATATCTCATCCTAATGTCGCATCTCGGCGACCCCAAAAAGGATATGCAAAAGGCCAAGGAGAAGGCCGAGAAGGATGGCAAGCCGTTCGATGAGGTGAAATACATCGAAGGGAAGCACAAGATGAAGCCGGTCGTTGAGCACCTCTCCAAGTTGCTCAACAGGCCGGTGAAACTTGCTCCGGGCGCGATCGGTCCTGAGACTAGGGCAGTCGTTGATGGCCTCAAAGAGGGGGAGGTCCTGATGCTGGAGAACACGCGCTTCCACAAGGAAGAAACCTCCAAGGAAGCAGCTGACCGAGAGCGGATGGCGAAGGAACTTGCATCATACGGTGACGTCTACGTTAACGACGCGTTCGGAACTGCACACCGTCCACATGCATCGACTGAAACCCTCGCGCACTTCCTGCCCGCTGTGGCAGGTTTCCTGATGGAGAAGGAGATCGAGTACCTCGGCAAGGCCATCGAGAATCCTGCAAAGCCGTATGTTGCCGTTCTGGGCGGGGCAAAGATCTCCGGCAAGATCGATGTCATCCAGAACCTTATGGGCAAAGTGGATGCGCTGCTGATCGGCGGTGGCATGATGTACACGTTTTACAAGGCCCAGGGAATGGAAATCGGCAAATCGTTGTTAGAAGAAGACAGAATCGAGCTCGCTAAGCAGCTCCTCGCCGAGGCAAAGGCCAAGAACGTCAGACTTCTCCTACCCGCTGACACCCTCGTGGCAGAAAAGTTCGATAATGCGGCAGCCACAAAAGTGGTTGCGGTGAATTCGATGCCGGCCGACTGGGCAGGTGTGGATATCGGACCGGAGACTATCAAGACGTTCACCGACCAGATCAAGATGGCGAAGACCGTGGTCTGGAACGGCCCGATGGGCGTCTTCGAAATGTCGAACTTCGCCAAGGGCACGACAGCGATCGCTCAGGCTCTCGCTGATGCCACGAAGGCTGGAGCGGTTACGATTGTCGGCGGCGGCGACTCCGCTTCGGCGATTGCTCAGGCCGGACTCGAGAAAGCCGTTTCGCATGTCTCGACGGGCGGCGGTGCATCGCTTCGAGTTTCTGGAAGGGAAGGTGTTGCCCGGCGTGGCAGCGCTCAACGACAAGGCATAGGGCAAGATTCACAGGAACGAGCTTTCGGCTGAAGGCGAGTCGCTGAAAGCCGAAAGCTTCTTTTTTTCTTTCAATTCTGCGTTTTCGGGAATGGCGATTTACGACAACCAGCGCAATTACTATCGACCGTCAACGTTCGGTGGATTCCAGTTCTTTCCTCCGGTCATCAAGTGGCTGATGATTATCAACGGTGCGGTCTTCGTGCTCCTCAATCTTGGTGGGAACCTGTTCACATTCGGCGGAGTACCCCTGGGATACGTTTTCAACTACTACCTCGGCCTGATGCCGCTCGGGTACGGTTTCTATCCATGGCAGCTGATCACATACCAGTTCATGCATGCTGACTTCTGGCACATCCTCTTTAACATGTTCTTCGGGCTCTGGATGTTTGGGATGGAAGTTGAGCATGTCATGGGTTCCCGCAGATTCCTCGTCTTCTATCTGACCTGTGGTGTCGTTGCGGGACTCTCCCAGCTTTTCCTCGCGCCGGTTCTGGAGCCTTCATCCATTATCAGCCGTTTTGGCGGGCCCGTTCCGACAGTGGGAGCATCCGGCGCGGTCTACGGCGTGTTGGTTGCCTTCGGCGTAATGTTCCCCGATCGATACATCTTCCTCTATTTCCTCCTTCCGATCAAAGCCAAGTACTTCGTCGCCGGCCTGATCATCCTCGGCGTTCTCTCCGTCGGCGGACAAAGTGCAGTGGCGAACCTTGCGCATCTCGGCGGAGCTCTGGCAGGCTACGTGTTTCTCCTCTATTTGGGCCGGAGGGTCCCGTTCCAGCACACCATCGATCGGATCGGCTGGTGGATCAACTTGAAAACGACCAAGCGCCAGACGGAAGAGTTTGAAGAAATTGTCGACGCAAAGGTTCACGACATCACCGAAGGCCCGAAGATGGAAAAGGACGAAACGCAGGCGAAGATCGATGAGATCCTCGACAAGATCAGCCGCGGCGGATACCAGAGTCTGACGGAAGAAGAGAAGAAGATCCTCTTCGAGGCGAGCAAGAAATTGAATTAGGGAATCAAGAGGAATCCATGGCGAGCACGGTACCGGACATCTCTCTCAGTCAGGCGTCACCCCCACACCAGACGTACAAGGTCGGCGGTCGGCGGAAAACCCGGCAGGTGATCGTGGGTGGCGTGAAGATCGGCGGCGATGCTCCGATCTCGGTGCAAACGATGACCAAAACCAAGACAGACGACATCGCCGGAACGGTTGCCCAGATCGCTGCTGCAGCGGAAGCGGGTGTCGATATCGTGCGGGTCACGGTCAACGACAAGGAAGCGGCTGAGGCCATGAAAGAAATCGTGCGGCAATCGACCGTTCCCATCGTAGCCGATATCCACTTCAATCACATCTTTGCGCTGAAGGCGGTTGAGGCGGGTGTAGCCAAGGTTCGCATCAACCCCGGGAACATCGGATCAAAAGACAGGATCCGTCAAGTCCTGACTGCCTGCAAGGACAAACGGATACCAATCCGGATAGGTGTGAATTCCGGCTCGCTGGAAGAAGATATCCTCGAAAAACATGGGTACCCTACGCCTGAAGCCCTGTACGAGAGCGCGATGCGCCACGTGGAGATCTGCGACGAGTTCGGGTTCAAGGACGTGGTTATCTCGGTCAAGTCGACGGACGTCAAGCTCATGATCGAAGCGTACCGGCTGGTTGCCCAACGGACCGATATTCCGCTTCACCTGGGCGTGACGGAGGCGGGAACGACACGGGTCGGCACAATCAAATCTGCCGTCGGCATTGGGACCCTGCTGGCTGAAGGGATCGGCGATACGATCCGTGTATCTCTCACCGACGATCCGGTCAAGGAAGTTGAAGTTGGAAAAGAAATCCTCCGCTCCCTCAGCCTGGCGACACGGAACGTCGAGCTGATCGCCTGTCCCACCTGCGGCCGTTTGGAAGTTGACCTCTTCAGCATCATGGGACAGCTGGAAGAGAAGCTCGCCGGTGTGAAGAAGCCCGTGAAAGTTGCCGTTCTGGGATGTGTCGTTAACGGACCGGGTGAAGCGAGCGAGGCAGACATCGGCATCGCAGCGGGGAAGGGCGTCGCGATCCTCTATCGGAAAGGGGAGGTTATCAAGCGCGTCAAAGAGGAAGAAATTGTGAGCACCGTGCTGGAGGAGGTCGACCGATTCCATCCGGAGACGTAGCGTTCTCGACCCATCTTTCAGAGAGGCCGGATGAAGAGTCCGGCTTCTTCATTCCTAGAACCACGGAAATGGAGATCCCATGTCGCTCGATATCATTGCTCCTAATCGGCTGAAACGCACGCTGCGCGATGGCAAGACCGCAGTCGGCACGATGCTGGTCGAGATTCGGCAGCCGTCGGTGATGCAAATGCTGGCCAACGCCGGCCTCGATTTCGTGATCATCGACAACGAGCATGGCACCTTCAACATTGAGACGATCGCAGACCTGAGCCGGTTTGCGAAGAAGCTGGGGATTACACCGATCGTCCGCATACCGGAATGGTCGTACGCACACATCGTCCAGCCTCTTGACGGCGGGGCGCAAGGGATAATGGCACCGCGCATCACCGATCCGCAGCAGGTCCGGGATATCCTTCAGATGATGAAGTATCCGCCGACCGGCAGGCGGGGCAGCGTTGTAGGCCGGGGGCACACCGACTTGAAATCGGGTCCGCTTCTTGACGTGATGAAGACCGCCGACGAGGAATCTCTCCTTGTGGTTCAAATCGAAACGCGTCAGGCGCTGGACAACCTCGACGCGATTGTCTCGATACCCGGAGTCGATATAGCATTCGCCGGGCCCACTGATCTTTCGGTGTCATTAGGCATTGGCGGGAAGATGACCGATCCACTCCTTGTCGCGGCGATTGAATCAGTCATGCAAGCTTGTCAGCGCCACAACGTATTCCCGGCTGTGCAGATGAATGACCTGGAGCTTGCAGCTCTCTGGGCGAAGAAGGGGATGCGCATGGTGAGTTATCTTTCTGAAGTCGGGATACTGACAAACGCTGGAGTAAACGCGGTTTCGGTTATCGGCAAGGCAGTCGTCACATGACGTTTGAACGACCAGAATGGTAGGAGCGTGAATGAATCTCGCTGCGATCAGGGAATATTGTCTGAAAGTGTGATCCCGAGTGGGCGATCGAACTCCGAGAGCGGTATGAAGCAGTACAACCAGGTTATCGTATGAGAAATGTGAGAGACAAACCAACCAGACAAAAGAAAGGAAAGCATTAGATGAGAAGGTTTCTTATTCCGTTGCTTGCGGTGCTAATGTCAGGATTGTTCGCCGTCCCGGGTTGCGGCAAGAGGGGCTCAGAGGGATCCCAGAATGTGAGTTTGACGAAAGAGGCCACCGAGACCACCGTTGCCGGAATCGAATGGTCGTACCCGAGTCGGTGGACAAAGAGCGATGCGCGATCAATGCGCGTTGCGACATACGCTGTTCCGCAGGCCGAGGGGGATTCTGAGGGAGGTGAGTGTGCAGTTTTCTTCTTTGGCGCAGGCCAGGGTGGCGATGTGAATTCGAACATCGAGCGTTGGGGATCCCAATTCGAGGACGCGGGGCAGGCCGTCAAGACCACGATGCAGGTCAGCGGGATGAACGTCATGCGTGTAGAAATCGGCGGGACCTACCTGGCTCCGGCAGGCCCTATGATGGAATCGCAGGGGAAGAAATCGAACTATCGCCTGCTGGGAGCAATCGTTGAGGCGCCGGAGGGTCTTGTGTTCTTCAAGTTCACCGGCCCGGAAAAGACCGTCGGCGCTGCAGCGGCAGAATTCGATGCGATGATTGGATCGATAACGAAAAAGTAGTTCTTGATCTGGGCTGGCAGCAGCGCGGAGATTCTTCGTCTTCTTTGGGAAAGGTCGGATTTGCTATCCGGCCTTTTTTTGTTGCCGAAAGATCAGTCTGTCCTGCAAGGCGAAATTGACAAGTCCGGTGATCGTCAGGGCAAGCAGGTTGCAGAAGACGACGTGAAGATCGAGGAGCGCTGAGATGGCGACAAGAAGTGCGAGCTTAAGAAGGAAGACAAGAACGCAATTGATAGTGTAGAAGAAAAGCTTTTGGAAGTAGTCGCGAACGGTTTTCTTCACCCGTCCTTTCCACGTCCAGAAGTAGGATAACGAGTAGTTGTTCAGCACCGCGATCTGGAACGATATGGTCGGCGCGAGAACGTATCTTTCCAGGTACGTATCGAACGCGAATGTCACCAGGACCCACAAGGCGAGCGTATCGACGACGGTACCTATCAGATTCGTCGAAACAAATTTCCCAAAGAGTATTGGTGAGATGATGCCTTGCGTGTTCATTCTGATTTCGGCGTGCGTTCCTGCTTCTTCAGCTTCGAGCCTTCGAGCAGGAGCATGACGATGAACAAGCCAAAGAGTACTGCCGCGAAGAGCAGAGCGATCGCGTCATAAATCGTCGATGTCCCCAGTGGGGTCTCAACCATTGGATTACCGACGAAAAAGATGATGGTGTTGCAGAGGATGATGAATACCCGAACTTCGGTCGGACCGAATTTTGAAAAGGAAATCTGAAACACTCCGGTGACGTGCATTTTGACGAAGACCAGCACGGACATCAACAGATAGCTGATGAGAGCAATCATTGCATAATCGAAACGGACGTAAGGGGTCAGGCCGACGCCAATGCCGATGAGCGCCTCACTGAGGGCGTCGGTCACATGGTCGACGAAATAACCATATTTCGGTCGCTCGATGTGCCTGAACCTTGCGAGAGTGCCGTCGAGGCTATCGGCAAACCAATGAAACACAACGCCCAGGCTGGCGAGCCAGAGGAAGAGTGGACTTAAGTTCGTGAGCCAGTAGCTTACCGCGATGAGGACGGCGGAAAGTACCCCCAGGGATGTGAGGACGTCGGGCGTCACCCACGGGGGCATCCGTGCGGCTAGCCATTGCAGAGCTCGGCGTTCCCACGGCCCCAACAGAATGTCGTTGATCCGGACGTGCTGCGTAGAACTCATGGGGTCCGTTGGAAGAGGAGGTGGAAGTGATGAAAGGAAACCGATTGAAAATACAACGATTTCCTGAAATGGTAAATAGTCGATTTCTCTTTTCTTAAGTGCGGCACGTCTGTGAACGTGAAATCTCTGCGTGATGCTTCTTGCAAAAACAAAGACCATCAATTAGTATTGAATCATCCCAATCTAGCCCACATAATCAGCTCACCTCATTTTCGGAGGTCTACATGGGAGCGGCGGTGGTTCATTTTGAGGTCAATGTTAAGGACCTGCAGCGTGCGAAGGATTTCTACACAAATCTCTTCGACTGGAACATCCAAGACATCCCGTCCATGAACTACGGGATGATTGACACCAAATTGAAAATGGGGATCAATGGTGGCATCGGCCAGGTCGAAGGGGATCAATCTCCGTTCGCGACGTTCTATATACAGGTGGAGGACCCCCAGGCATACTTGGACAAAGCGGTCAGTCTGGGCGCAACGGTAGTCAAGCCGGTGACGGAAGTTCCCGATATGGTTACCTTTGCCCTCTTTACGGATCCGACTGGCTGCCTGGTCGGACTTGTGAAGGGACCGCAGAGCGTGCCTGTGGAGAAGCCAAAACGGAAGCCGAAGAAGGTTGCGAAGAAAAAGAAGAGAGCGGCAAAGGGTGGGAGGAAGAAGAGGGGTGGAAGAAGGAAGTGAAGAGTGAAAAGCGAAGTGATTGGTGATTAGAAGTTATCTCAAAAAAGGAAAGTCATTCCGTCGGATTTTAAGACGGAATCCAGAACAAAGCCCTATCTGGATGCCCGCTTATCCGCCACTAACCGGCGGGATGCAAGAAACGCAGAATCCGCGGGCATGACAAGGTGTTATTGAGATAGGTTCTAGCGAATGGCGATTCGTGAATAGTTGGGATTGCTACGCAAGGGGCGTCGGTGAGACGCCCTTTGCGATACTTTGATTGCGCTTTCGCGACGAACGTACACAGAAGCGACGTAACGCACACAACACCTATGACGAACGACAAGTTTATGAAAATGCTCATTGGCGGTGAGTGGAAGGAGCGGCCGGAAAGAATAGCAGTCCGCAACCCGTTCGACAACACGCTGGTCGGAGAGGTCCCGGCTGCGGGTGTTGAGGATGTGAAAGCAGCAATCGACGGGGCTGTGCAGGCTCTCGAACGAGACTTTCCGCTCCACGCTCGCTATGATGTGTTGGTGAAGGCCGCTTCGCTGGTTGATCATCGACAAGAGGAGTACGCGCACACGATCGCCCACGAGGGGAGCAAGACGATCCGCGAAGCGCGTCGGGAGCCACCTCGCGCGGCTAACATTTTGCGACTTTCAGCAGAGGCAGGGCGCCGGCTGACAGGCGAGACGCTTCCGTTCGAGAGCCGGGTCGGATCGGAAAATCGTGTGGGGTACTATTTCCGATTTCCCGTTGGCATTGTGTCGGCGATCATACCATTTAACGATCCGCTCGCACTCGCTGCACACAACATTGGTCCCGCAATTGCAGCAGGCAATTCCATCGTTCTCAAACCAAGCGCTCTCACGCCACTCTCGGTCTTGATGCTTGCCCATGACCTGATGGATGCCGGACTGCCGAAAGGGCGACTGAGCGTGGTCACCGGTCGCGGAAGTGAGCTCGGTGAAGCCATGGTCAGTGACCCGCGCGTCCGCGTGGTGACGTTCACCGGCGGCGTTGACGTCGGCTTGCAGATCAGCCGGTGGGTGGGAATCAAGAAAGTGATCATGGAGCTGGGCTCCAACTCGCCCGTGATCGTTATGGACGATGCGGATCTGGATCGGGCAGTGCCGGCAATCGCAGCCGGCGCGTTTGCACAAGCGGGGGAGAACTGCCTCGGTGTGCAGCGTATCTTGGTGCACGAGCGAGTGTATGATGGATTCAGAGACCGGTTTGTGAAACACGTCGCCGGGCTGAAGGCTGGTCATTCGATGTCCGAGGATGTCGATGTGTGTGCCATGCTCACGGAGAAGGAAGCCCGGAGGGTTGAATCGTGGGTCAAGGAGGCGGTGGAGAAGGGAGCGCGCATACTGACGGGTGGCCGGCGTGAGGGTGCGGTTCTGTGGCCCGCTGTGCTTGAAGACGTGCCCGGCGGTGTGCGGATCGACTGCGAGGAAGTCTACGGCCCGGTTGTGTCCCTCTACCGCGTTGCCTCCCTGGACGAGGCCATCAAGCGCGCGAATCGGGTGGACTACGGTCTCCACGCCGCGATCTTCACAGAGCGACTCGATAACGCGTTCAAAGCCGTTTCTGGTCTGCAGTATGGCGCAGTTATCGTCAATGATTCGACCGACTACCGCCTCGATGTGATGCCGTTCGGTGGGACGAAGCTGAGCGGCGTCGGCCGCCAGGGGATCTGGAGCATGATTCAAGAGATGACGGAGACGCGGGTGGTGTGTTTCAGCCTTTAACACCGCCGGCAAGACGCTGCAACCTCGTGTGCGAATCCTATCCAGCGTTCCTCTATCCCGGCTGTGCAGATGATCTCTCCTGTTGCTGAAATCGCTCTTACCGAAGTGCCGCTGCGCAAGGGGCAGGAATGTTGGATCATTGGTCGGTTGACACACCCCTCTGATCCCCTCTCTCGGCCCGCTGCCCAACACTCGAGAGGGGACGTGTAGAGCGTTGATCCTACGGTCCCACGAGTTCATAGTGTAATAGGTCCCCTCTGTAGCGATGGCTTTCTGCGCAGGAGAGAGGGGATGCAGGGGTGTGTGGTTATCACACACCGGATTAAATATTGCCGTTCGAGACCTATCCGTACCAAACGTCCGTCATTCAAGAGTGCTCCTAACTAATTGCCTTGCGAACCGTAAGCCAACCTCAGGTAAGGTAATACCTTTTTTCTCTTGACTTGCATCTGACTTCTTCGTATTATAATAGTGAAAGGAGGCTTACCATGGAGACATCAGTTGTGACAACGAAGGGGCAGATCGTGGTGCCCGCGAAAATCAGGAGAAAGTTCGGCATCAAGAAAGGAACGAAGATCGCGTTCATCGAGCAGAACGGTAAACTCTTTATCCAACCCCTAGATAAGAGCTACTTCGAAAGCTTGGCTGGTGTGCTTGGGACAGAGGGCAAGGTGCTGAAGTTCCTGATGGAGGACAAGAAGAGGGAGCGCGAACTATGAAGGCAACGGTTCTGGATAGTTACGCACTCATCGCTTATTTAGAGCGCGACGAAGGATATGACGAAGTGGCGAAGATCTTCGAGGAATGTATTACGAAGGATCGTGAAGTATTTATATGCGTAGTGAATTGGGGAGAGGTCATCTACCATGCACTCAGGGCTGGAGGCGAGAAGACCGCGACGCTGGCTGAGGATGCGATGAGAGCACTCCCGATGCAGATTGTGGAGGCTAACAAGGAGTTGACGTTGCAGGCGGCTCGTTTGAAAGCCTCTAACAAGATGTCCTACGGGGACTGTTTCGCCGCTGCGTTGGCACTCAAGAAGAAGTGTCAGCTTGCAACTGGAGACAAGGAATTCAGGCAAATTGAAAATGAATTAAAGATATGCTGGATAAAATAAGGCCGAGGCTAGTAGCTAACGGCCGAGGAAGAACTCATTGGACAAGATAGGAACTCGGAAATGAATCAACCTAACGACTCACAGACCACCATCGCAAGGTTAGAAGCATTTGCCAAAGAAAGAGGCCTATCGAAGAGAGAGATAGCTCGCCGAATTGGGACCCCTCTGAAGACCGTAGAGAAGTGGCTTTCGAGTACGAGAAGGAGGATTCCATCGCCCGAAAACCTGCAAAAGCTCAACAGAATCCTAAGCTCCTGGGAGAGCCAGGAAAACGCGCCGAGAAAAGTGTGGCAAGAAGTGAGAGAATGGTGGACCACGCAGCATCGCTATGGAAACGTGGATGCTTTCACAAGCGAAGTTGGCTGGGATACTAGGTCAATGCGGGATTGCCTTGAGGGAAGGTCAACCCCTCCTCGTCTTGTTGTTGAAAGAGTCGCAGAGATTCTTTCGATTCCTTTTCCAGAGAAACAACTAGAGGCAAAGAAAATTGAGGAAAAGGTTCTCCGAATCAAAACGTTGCTCTTGATATTGGAGGAGGAGTTAAGGCTTTTCAGAGACGGACCGAGAGAGGCCCGGGAGATTTTCAGGAAGATGCTCGATGCTTTTGATGTCGGGTATCTCTCCAGTCTTCTGGTCATGCTAGGCGAAGAAGATTCGTTCAGACGATGGTTGACGCTGACCACAAATAGGTTTAACTATTTCAAGAAGAAGGGAGAACAATCATGACGCGCCGAGTTGCAATACAGCTTAATATAGCAAATGCGCTTCAGCTCCTTGGTAGCCTTTACAGAAATCCAGCTGATGCGATCAAGGAACATGTCAGCAACGCTTTGGATGAGCACCTCAAAGCGCAAAAGGCGGGGAAGGGAATTCCTGTCTGCAATGTTCTCTACACCCTAGAGAAGGATAAGATAACTATCGAGTATCCCTATGGCATGGATCGATATGAGTTCGAAAATGCTCTGAAGAAGGTAGCCGACTCAGTAAAACCGAGTTTGGATGTCGATCAAATCGGGCAGCTCGGGATTGGGAATTTTAGCTTCCTTCAAATCGGGAAGAAATGCATTTTTCTATCGAAGAAGGCTTCGGATTCCCAAACCCTGAAGGTGACGCTACGGTCGGGTTCCAGCACCGCAGAATTCGAATCGGTGCCAAAGCGAGATGAGTTACCTCACGCTGGCCTCAAAGTAATCATCACTCAGCTCCTTTTCGACCCAACGAAACGGCGGGGCTCGCTTTCAGCAGAGAACCTTCAAAAGGTCTTTGCCGAGAAGTTCGATCATTATTTGAGACTTGGCACGCTTGTTATCACAGTCATCTGCCGCGGGAGTTCCTCCACAGTTCAACCTCTGAGGATAGAACTTCCCCCAATCGGATTGAAGTTTAAGGATATGCGTCTCGCGCGAGACTTTCAAAAGAAATTTCGCCTTGAATTGTATTTTGACCCGTCGGGTAAAGGGAAGCTCGCCCTTCGGCACACAGGGGTGGCTGTAGTTGAAGATGTAAGTCAGTTGAAGGCATACGGATTAGAAGAAAGCATCTATGCAAGCGGGAACGTGAAAGGACATATAGAGGCAAATTTCCTGAAACCCTTACCGGCGCGGACGGGCTTCGAGGAGAATGAGGACTGGATGGCCCTTCTCGATGAACTCTACAACATCAGACCGTTCATAGAGGAAGAAGTTGAAGCACTCAAACAAGCTGAGATGGAAAGGAAGCTAACGGAAATTCAAAGGAAAGCGATCGAGATGGCCTCAGATATCCTGAACATGGATGAATTCAAAGACTTGGAAATGCTTCAAGGTCTGGGGAGAAAGCCGCCAGAGCCTCGCAGACCACCAAACGGCTTCGATTTCGTTCCACAATCAGTTCGAGCAAGTGTTGGAGAGAGAGCACATTTGTTGCTGAAAGCAGAGGTACCGAAAAGAGTGCCTGATGGTACCCTAGTAAGAATCTCAGCCAGCAGTCCGACTATTAGGCTGGAGAACTCGGAACTGACCCTTATGGAAGCTGATGCAAGAGATGGCGTAGTATCATCTCGAGTATATTTCAAGGGTGTGGAAAAGCGGAGCACCCCCGCTGAAGTGCTCGCGAAGGCCGATAGGGTCAAAGCTGAGTCCAAGGCATACATCATGGTGGGAGATGCTGGGCCTACTCGTATCCAGAAGACTCCAGCCGTGGAGGGCAGGGAGGGACAGCGATTCAACTATTCGGAAACGGCATTCGAGGAGGGAGCGCATAAACATAGTCGATTCATAGGGGGAACTGTGCAGGTGAACAAGACCAATCCTGACTACAAGCAGGAAAAGAGCGGTTCAGATGAAGCCTTTCTGGAATATATCACACTTATGATAGGGAAAGAGACGGTCGCTTACAATGACCGAAGCAACGCAGCAGATGGCTATCTAGAAAAGATGCTAAGCTTCTACTTCAGGTTGAAATCGAAAATAGCCGGTGCATCGTCAATACCGGGCAAGCGGTCCCGTGGGAGGCCAAGAAGAATACTGGCGGTGTAGCTCCTAGGCCTGAGACACGTGAGCTAACGAATACTACAAAATGATGCCGCCGGACCTCTGGATCTAGGATTGCATCAGAGTGATGATGAATATCTACTTTTACGAAGCCTTCGAAGAAGAAGCAGAAACTTTGCGGTCGATCCTGCGCGATGAATTGGCGTACGACCTGACGGGCAAGACCATCCAGGAAATGGGACACAATCAGCCCCCAGCCCCACTGATCAGCATCAGAACGCAGTCAAAGATCCCTATTGAATGGGCTGATAAGCTCGACGGCATCCTCAGCCGCAGCACAGGATATGACCACCTAATTGCCTATCGGAAGCAAACCCAGAGTGTGTTGCCGCTGGGATACCTGGAAGAGTATTCGACGCGGGCTGTAGCCGAACACGCGATTCTGCTTGCGATTTCCTTGTTGAGGAAGCTTCCCCGGCAGATCAGGCAGTTTCCGACTTTTAACCGGGACGGACTGACGGGCTCGGAATGCCTCGGAAAGAATCTGCTGGTTGTCGGTGTCGGGAGGATTGGGGGAGAAACTGTGAGGATCGCCCGCGGGTTGGGTTTCGAGGTGAAGGGCGTCGATATCGTGCCGAACAAGTCCGACGTCGCCTATGTTTCGAAGCAGGAAGGAATCGCGTGGGCGGATGTCATCGTCTGTGCAATGAATCTGACGGACGAGAACCGGGGGTACTTCAGCTACGAATTGCTGAAGACCGCAAAGAAGGGTTGCATCTTCGTGAACATCGCCCGCGGCGAGCATGCGTCGATGGAGGGCCTCACACGGCTGTTACGAGAGGGCCGTCTCGACGGAGTCGGGCTGGATGTCTTTGAGGATGAAGGGAACCTCGCAACGGGCCTGCGAAGTGAGGTAACAACATCAACCCCCGCCACACGCATCATCACCGATCTGCTTGCTCACCCCAACGTTCTGCTCACCCCCCACAACGCCTTCAACTCCCGCGAGGCGGTCCAGCGCAAGGCCGCGATGAGCGTGGAGCAGATCAGGTATTTCCTTCGCCACCGCGACTTCATTTGGCATGTCTAGCGGTGGAGGTCGGGAGCATAGCTCCCTCCCAACGTGACCGGTGGAGGTCGGGAGTAGAACTCCCTCCCAACGTTCAGGTGGATTGGATTTAGAAACCTTCCGAAGGTCTGAATGAAATCCTGGAGAACCTTCGGGAGGTCTTCGATTATCGAGGGAGCCACAAGCGGATTCGGCGGGCAACTCTTTCCGCGGCCGGAGGATCAAGGTTTGCCAGCACGACAATCGCCTCATCTGCACTAGGATCCCAATCAAGAAACGCGTTGATCCCGGGGGCGCCGCCGGCGACACCCAACCCTCCTCCAGCGTCAGGATGGTACAGGACGCCTGCTTTCAGTGCTATTGTGTACCTCAACATATCTTCCGCAATTGAATAGCCACCTCCGGCCGAGCTGCCTTTCGCCGGAAGCGTCTCGTAGTTAGTTTGCCAGGATGTGCCCCCACGCCTTGTATATCCGAGGGCGCGGTTCGGGGCGGGCTTGTCTTTCTCGTACGATTCGGTCGTGTTCATGCCTGCGGGCTTGAAAATGTTCTCGCGCACGAACGTGTAGTAGTCAATTCCTGTAACTGCTTCGACGATCGCACCAAGTACGATGTACCCTCCGTTCGAGTAACGCTGTCCCGTGCCGGGCGCAAACTCGAGAGGCTTGTCAGCGAAGAGAGGAAGATAATCTCTGATGCTTCTAATCTTTTCCTTTGGTGTCGCGAAGTAGCGATCCCCGAAAAAGTCACCAATGCCGGACGTCATATCAAGCAGGTGTTTCACCCTTACCTTTTCTGCTGCATCTTGGTTCGGATAGTCCGGAAGATGCTTCTTGATCGGGTCATCGAGTGAGAGCCTTCCTTTCGCGGCAAGCTGATGGATCGCGACTTTTGTGAAGCTCTTGTTGATCGAGCCGAGGTTGAACTTCGTGTCGGGACGATTGAGGATCTTACGCTCCCTGTCTGCGAAGCCGTACGCCTTGTGGAAGAACGCGCTCCCGTTTTTCGCAATCAGAACCACGCCGGAGAACTCGTCCGCCGCAACAAGTGAATCGATGAAAGCTTCGACTGCTTGCACGAGTTCAGCGCGATTTCGCTTCCTCGAGAGGGAGAGGCTTTGATCCTCCGCCTGGTCCACCATCAGCCGAACCATGCGGTGCGGTTGGGTCCTCTCCACCTCAAACTCGAAGACAAAGGACCCTGCTTTCTCGGATCGCACAAGGATCCGGAGCGAGCCGTCTGGCGACGCAAACACTCTTTGAAGCTCAAGCGCTCCAAGCCGGTTGTACAATTGGCGATATCGCGTCATACGCTCCTCTGCGCTTGCCCGACTCAACGCCTCCGGTGCGACATTGTTGCGAAAGAATTCCATCACGGCCCGATCATCGCCGGAATTGTATGCCTTCAGGTAGGTGACGACGAGTTTCCCTTCAGGAGTGTCGGGAAGTATTGATTCAGACTTCTCCTGCGCCAGGCAAAGGGTGAGCGAGAGACACAGGACACTCAACAAGATCAACGCTCTCACGATCGTCCTTTCATATAAGGATTGCCAACTGGGTGTTTCTCACTTGGACGACGGCGTGGGAACGGAAGTTCCCTTGGAACCTTCCGAAGGTGCTGTTGGGATTCGGAGGAACCGTCGGAAGGTTTCCAGTCGGCTCAATACCTCCAGCTGGAGGTGTCAGCACCGGGTGGCGCAGTCTTGACGATTCGATCGACGATTTTCGGTGCGTAGAACTGGTGATAGCGGAGGCGCGAAATCCAGATTGGATTTGCGTGGTCACCGTTCCAGCAGTGCTCCGCCCGGTCGCCATAATCGACCTCTCCACCGTAGAAAGGATTCTTTGTGTTCTTGAGGAACTCCTCGATCAGGTAGACGGCGTTGTTGAGATAGTAGTTATCCATGTCGCCGCAGTAGATGTGGATCTTCCCTTCAAGCTTCGGTCCGAGTTTCGCCCAATCGCGCTTCAGGATGTAGCTCAGGTCATAGTTCTCGCGCCAGTACATAGCAACGGAGCGATCAATTTTACCAGTCATCTTGTGCCAGATTGGTTTCGGATATCCGTCTTCGGCGACAGGGGAGAAGACCGCCTCCCAGATATCCCATTGTTGCCCCGAGCGGCTCTTCGTTCCGAGAACGAGCTCGTAATGATTCATCTCTTCGAGTGTCGAGCTGACTTCACCGAGATAGTTGCGTTTGCCGGGACGCGGAGTCTTTTTCCACTTGCTGTCGACGTAGTAGGCATTTTCGTGCTCGTAGATGTTCACAATGGTATAGGCGCGGAAATCTATCGGGTCCGGACAGGCTGCAAAGCAGCCGTTGAACTCGTCGGGATAGAACACCTGCACGGCAAGGGCTTCCCATCCGCCCGTCGAACCGCCGTACGTGAAGCGCGCCCAGCCTTCTCCGATTCCGCGGAATTTCCTTTCGACGAACGGAATCAACTCGTACATGATTGCATCACCGTACGGCCCCAGGTTCGCAGAGTTGACGGCGTACGAGTCATCGTAGTAGGGATTGGCATGTTGGATTTCCATTATGATGAAGCGTGGAAAGTTTGGCCCCGTCCAATCTTGATAGAACCTGTACGCGTACTCCTGCACGATCCTGTTGTACCCCTGCACGCCGAAGCGCTCGCTGTATTCGGGCTCCAGGTTGGGATCGGGTGGAGTCTCCCTGAAACCGCTGAACGTATACGGGAAATGTCCTTGGTACACGATCAGCGGAAAACGAGCGTTGGGGTGCTCTTCCCATCCGTGGGGGAGCAGGACGTTCGCGCCGAGGTAGAAATCTCGTCCCCAGAATTTCGAGAGCTTTTCGCTTCTGATCTTGACGTGCTTGATATACTTCGTGTCTTTGGGCGGATCGATGGGAGGGATCTCCTGATCGAGCGAGATGCTGATCGTCTCCGAGCTCCCGGGATCGATGAGCATCTTCTTCGGAACGCTGTAGATGTTGCCGGGCGCTCGATTCCATCTTTGGCCTTCTCCCCGGTCCATTGGGAGTCTGACCACGTGCCCATCAGCGCGACGAAAGGTCTCGTACTTATGAAGCAACGCCTGTACCCAGTACTCGCCGCGCGGAACATCCCGCAAACTTCTCCTGGGGAAACCGAAGGCTTTACTATCGACGATGGCCCCTTCGCCTGGCCTCAGGCCGTCGACGTTGATCCCAAATATCTGCTGAGTGGTCGGTCCGTCGCTAATTTGAAATCGCGGCTCGCGAGTGCTATCCGCTGAAATCATCAACAGCACGCGCCCATCGAGCGGCACGGTGCTGCGCTCTTTCGGGAACGAGATGGAGAGAAGCAGTTGACAACGTGTGGCTGAAGGGAAAAGCGTAAATAAGAGTATCAGAGAAGCAGGGAAGAGTTGAAGAAGCAACTTGTGTTTCATGGTGGTTATCTCCTTTTCACGAAAGCTCGTAGGTTCCGCAAGAGAAATCTTTCAACTATCCAGTGCCGGTCGCATGTCGGTGGTTGCTACAAGGAGCAGAGAAAACCGCACTACACGCGTCTTACCCTCGACGCCGGTCCAGGATGCATTGCGAAATTTGGGGAGGCTAGCGTATCTTTCGGACCACGAACCAATGGGATAACGCGATAGCCGTCGTCAAAAGAATCACGATGAGTTCCGTCATGCCCATAGTGGAAACAGGGAAGAGCGAGACGAATATCCCGAGAACAGCGATACTTCTCCCCACCGGAAGACGAAATGCGTCCGCGTCGGGCTTATCTTTGCGAAGCTTAAGCACGGCAGCGCAGACGGTACCATATGTGAGGAGACGGGCAGCCGCGGAGATCGATGCGTTCCATTCGAAACTGCCGATGACGGCAAGCGCCCAGACAAGAAGTGCAAATGCGGCGATGGAGACGTGGGGCGTTCTGAATTTCGGATGGATAAGGCTGAAGGCCTTCGGGAAATCCTTCCGTTCAGCAAAAGCGAAGGTGAGTCGGGGCACATTGAGCATTGCCGCCGAAATGTACCCAAAGACCGAGATCAGCGCACCGATCGTAATGAACGCAGCGCCCCCGCTGCCGATGAATACGTGTGCAGCCGTCGCAAGAGGTCTGTTTGTGCTGTTGGGATCGGCGAGTGTTCCGACAACCACGACCTGGACCAGGACATACACCACGGTGACCGTGATGAGCGCGGTGAACAGAGCGAACGGTGTATCACGCCTCGGGTTCTTGACCTCCCCCGTCGGCATCAGGGCAGCCTCGAATCCTCCGTAGGCAAAGACGAGAAGAAGGACCGACTTAAGCCAATCAACCTGGGCAGGTTCCGACGGTTGAGGTGATGAAGATCCGGCCAGGAAGACGAGACCCAGGCATATGAAGATCAGCAGCGGAATGAGCTTTGCTGCCGTGAAGAAGTTGCTCGTGGTCGTACCGCTGCGAACTCCGCGATAGTTGACATATGCAAGCAAGCCGATTATGGCCGTCAGCATGGCGAGGCGCGGGGCTGGTGATGAGACTGCGGGCCAGAACTCGGCGAAGTAATTGACGAACAGATTTGCGTTGGCCGCCGATGCTGTCAGGCGGACTAGCCACGTCAACCACCCCACTTCGAGACCGGCGAATCTCCCGAACGTTGCCTGCGCGTAGATGTAGGGCCCTCCCGGATCGCGAAACTGCGATCCGACCTCAGCGAAGCATGCCATGATGATGCCGATGCCGAGTGCGCCAAGGAGGACGGCATATGGGCTTGCGGTGCCTAAGAGTCCGGCCAGCACAGAAGGAAGGCCGAAGACGCCGCTCCCGATGATCGAATTGATGACGAGGGCTGCGAGGCTCCAGCGCCCGATGGCGCGCACCAGTGTTGCAGAGGACTCAACGGTCATACGGTTCCCAACAGTCTGCGGTGGATGGTCGCACTTCAGTGGGAAGAAAGTAAGTGATTTCGATTATGGATGCAATGCTGACCGATCCACGAGTTTACCCATCTTAAAACACACCCCTGCTCCCCTCTCTCACCCCGCCAATCCGCGCACGAGAGGGGACATCCTCCGCACAATCCGCCGCAAAAAGTCCCCTCTGTGGGATGCCTGTGTGAGAGGCAGAGGGGATTGAGGGGTGTGTTTCTTGTCTGTGTTTCATATCTCAACTTAATTTTTTAGATCTCTCGGTGAAATGGGTAAACTCGTGTGACCGATCAGTTCTCCGAATCCTGAACGCCGAACACTGAATGTTGAATGATGAAGTGATCTAGCCGCGGACCGTCTGTGGAGATCTCCGAAATGGGAGCGAAAGGAGCCAGAAGAACAGCAGGCCCAGAACATCGCCGACAAGCAAGTAGACCGGCCATGGACCCATATAGTCCAGTAACGAAGCCTCCCCGGGCTTCTGGCAAATGTAGAAATAGTTCGTATCGAAGATGATGTTGAAGAGACCGACGAATCCGGCATAGAGATGCAGGGCAAGGAGAGCTCGCCACATTGAGCCCGCGCGCGGCCGCATCTGCTTGCTCCATGTCAAGAACAGGATTGTGGTGACGATGCCGCCATGTGCTGCAAAGAAGCTGAGCGTCAGATACGACAACACCGGTGTTGAGACATCCGGCGTTAAGACCGCCATCGTCGTGCCGGCGAGCCCCCAGTAGTAAACGAGATCATATGACCATGGTTTGAGCGTAAAGGAGGTGTAGATCGTAAGCCAGAGGACAAGGTCACACAGGTGCAGCGGGAGGCTATACGGAAACGTGAACCAGCCGCGGTGAACATAGTATGCATACCACGCAAGCTCAATGATCAGCACTATCGTGCCGAGGCCGAAACGGATGTACCGGGCGAGGCGCTCACTTCGGCGGGACCACCATGCGAGTGCAGCAGCAGTCGCCGGTATGAGCCCGATAATGACGAAGTGAGAAAAGCTGAAGAGCTGAAATGGATTCGACACGGTTGAGGAAATGCGCTATGTTCGTTGGACACGAATGTAACCTAAATCAGGCCCCTTTTCAAGGAGCCTGACCGACACAAAAAAGCCGGACTCAAGGTCCGGCTCTACCAGCATGTGTATGGAGCTGTATGCTCAGAGATTGAAATACTGCTTGTACTCAAATGGGTGCGGCATCGTCCCGATCGATTTGATCTCTTCTTTCTTGATCTTTACCCACTGATCAAGCAATTCATCCGAGAACATCCCATCCCTGCGGAGGAACTGGCTGTCGAGAGCGAGGGCATCGAGGGCCTCCTCGAGGTTGCGAGGGAGGAAACGAACCTGGTCCGTTCCGAGGTGTTCCACGTTTCCGTCTATTGGACCGAATCCTTCCTTGACGGGATCAATTTTGTTCAAGACGCCGTCGATGCCGGCGAGCATCATGGCGGTGAGGCAGAGATAGGGGTTTGCCGTCGCGTCGGGAGGGCGGTATTCGAACCGCGTCTCATCAGGGTTGTTGATGTACTTGGGAATCCGAACCGCGGATGATCGATTGCCCATGCCGTAGGTCAGAGCGACAGGTGCCTCAAATCCCGGCACAAGCCGCTTGTACGAGTTCGTGCTGGGATTGGTGAACGCAGACAGGGCGGCGCCGTGCTTAAGGAGCCCACCGATGAAGCACAGCGCCAATCTGCTCAGGTTTGCGTACTGGCCCCTTTTGTAGAAGAGATTGGTTCTGTTCTTCGTCAAATACAAATGCAGGTGCAAACCGTTGCCTGATTGCTGATACATCGGCTTCGGCATAAACGTGACGTAGAGATCCTTCTGGCGGGCGAAGTTGAACAGGACATATTTCGCTGTGACGATGTTGTCGGCGCTCGTCAGGAGGTCATTGAAGTACGTCTCGATCTCCTGCTGCCCGCGCTCACCGCTTTCGTGATGATGATACTTTACATTGATTCCAAATTGCTTCAGCAGCTTGCAAGCTTCATCGCGAAAGTCGTCATACACGTCGAACGGGTTCGCAGCGTGATACGCGCTTTTGAAGAATTCCTCCGCGTGCTCGACTTCATAGAACGATGAGGAGGTGCGGGTATCGAAACGGACCTTTGAGAAGATGTAGAACTCGAACTCCGGTCCCCACCAAGACTTGTCCGCGCCGATCGTTTTCTTCATGACCTGCTCGGCTCTCTTTGCCAGTTGCCGTCCGTCCTGTGAGAAAGGTGTCCTCTTCTCATCGGTGAGCAGGATGTGGGCATAGAAGCTCAGCGTCGCCTCGGTCCGGAAGGGATCAATGACCGCAGTGCTGAGATCCGGAACGAGGATCATATCGCTGTTCTCGACCTTACGGAATCCGTAGCTGGAGCCGTCGAAGCCGATACCCTCGGTCACAAGCTTACTCAAGATGTTGGGAAACACGGGGAGGGAGATATGATGAAGGTAGCCGGTGAGGTCGATGCATTTCAGATCGATCATCTCGATCTTGTGCTTCTTGACGATGTCGTTGCACAACTGTAGTTGACGAGTATCCATGTGAAGACTCCCTTACGAGTGGCCGTGCGCAGCGAAGAATGTCCCAGCCTACTACTTGGCTCCCAGTTTCTCGTTGCCGAGACCCTTTTTTTTCATAAGCGCTTCGATGTCCTTGATGGTCTTGGGCGCGCCCGAGGAGAGGACACGCACACCTTCATTCGTAATTAATACGTCGTCCTCGATGCGGACGCCGATGTTCCAGTATTTCTCATCGCAGGGGCTCCCCTCGCGAATGTAGATTCCGGGTTCGACGGTGAAGACCATGCCGGGTGTCAGCGTGCCGCCTATCCTCCCCGGATCGTGTACATCCAGTCCGATGTTATGACTGATACCGTGCAGGTAGAACTGCCGAGCCTCGTCCTCCTTCTTAATGATCCCCAGTATCATCAAGCCCTCAGAGATGACCTCGATTGCTCTCTGGTTGGAGATGCTACCCGAGGCGCCCGGTTTGAGTTCCTTGATCGCCGCTTCCTGAGCCTTGAGGACGATCTCATAGATGGCTCGCTGAGCGGGAGAGAAGGTTCCATTCGCCGGGATGGTCCGCGTGACGTCCGCCGAGTACCCGCGATACTCCGCTCCGATATCCATCACCACAACATCCCCACTCTTCATCTGCCGCCGGTTGGCATCGTAGTGGAGGATGCAGGAATTCGGACCTGATCCTACGATGGATGGGAAACCTGGAAACTCCGACCCGTTTTTCGTGTAGCAGTATTCGATCACTGCTTGGAGCTCGTACTCGTACATTCCCGGCTCGCAGCTCTTCATCGCTTCAACGTGCGCAATCACCGTGGCGTCGATTGCTTTCTGTAAGAGCTCGATCTCGGCCGGAGACTTCACGCTGCGCATCTCGGCGACGACGCCGGACAGGCTCTTGATCTCAAGGTCAGGAAATGCCGCTTGGAGTTCGTTCCTTACCTCACGTGATAGGATATATCGCTTCTCCATCAGAGGATCGTAGACGAGGTCTGGAATCCCGGGGGAGTAGTAGAGGATCTTCTTCCCTGCAAGTGCTCGCTTCACAACAGGCTGCAGCTCGGTGCTCGGCAGCACGGTTTGAAAGCCAAGCTCCGATCTAGCTCCTTCCAGCCCCATGCTTTCGCCGGAAGCGCTCCGCTGTTTCGGACGGATGAAGAAGACTTCCTTTGCGGTTGTGGCATCGTCGACCGAAATCCCATCGGGTACAAGCACGAGGTAGCTCCTGGACTCGTTGCAGCCGGTGAGGTAGAGAAAATTGCTTTCTTGCCTGTACGGGTAATTGACGTCGTTCGACCGATTGTCGGGATCGTTGGCCTTGAAGACGGCGATGGAGTTCGGCTCCATTTTTGACATGAGAAGTCCCCGCCGCTGCCGGTATTCATCCGGTGATATTCCTGCCGGGTTCCTTTGCTGCTCCTTCGACTGAGCGGCGAGGAACGGGGCAACGGCAAATTCAATGGCGATGAAAAGGACCGCAAAAAACCGGTTGCGCCGAAGAGTATTCATGGATTGACCTCGAGCGGTGAACTGATACGAGTCTTGCTGATCTGAGCCGTCGCTTCTACCGGATGAGCTTTATCGTCGTTTTCTGTTCGCTGGACGTTGTCTGAGTGAACATCTGCTCGCCGGTTCCGGATGTCGTTGCCTCGACGTTGGTGGTTTGATCAATTCCAACAAGCAAACCTTCCTTCAGAGCGAAGTGGATTGTACCCTTCGACTTGATCGTTCCGTCTATGACGATCTCCATGCCTTGTACCTGCCCGGTACCGTATTGCGAGGCCGTGCCTTCGGTATCGATCTTGTAGCATTCCAACGCTCCAACCTTCTCTGTCCCGGCTATCTTGTATTGTGTGTTTGGCTTGACAATGATCTGAATATTCATCCGTCTCGAAGTATCCGGTCGCGTATTCTTCCAGCTGTCGCCGATCGCGACCTCCTGTTCGGGGAGTTCGAAAAGGATTCGTCGGAAGATATCTGCAGGGCCCGACATCCCCAGCATTGCCAACCTTTGTACCGGCGGAACGGTGTCGATCGGGCTCGCGCTCAAGGTCTTTCCGGTAGGGCTGAGGGTTACTCCTACCCGCTTGCCGAAGAACTCACTCGGAATCAGAGCCGTGTCCCTCATCATGGGAGACTCGACACTCATGATCGCCGTATCGATCTTCCCGACACAGATGAACTCCCCATCCTTCCCGATTCCCTGCACATGCAACGAAAGCCAGAACTTGGCGGTTGAGGTGGACTTGAATTCCTGGCCCATCATATTGCCAGCGGCTTTCGATTCTTGAGTCAGCAAGTATGCGTACGTTGAGCCTTTGCTCATGGCGTAGCGCAACTTCTCTCCGCTGAGGCACGCCGAGACGATGGCAGTGGAAAGGGCGAGCATGCCGATGATCCTGGCGGTGGTCAGATGCATTTTCCTACTCCTTCTTTGGGGGATTTGTTAGAATATCAAGTTTCGCTCATCGACGGGCACGTAATATGAACATTTTTTCTTCAGAAAGGAAGGAAATTACCGACGGCGAGATGCGTGTGGGCTCTGCAGCGATTGCCGCAACTGGATTATGCGATGGGAATTAGCCGTCTCGCAGGAATGAGAAAGCCGGACTCTTCGTCCGGCCTTCACCTGTGCTAAGCTCACATAAGACTCAACACTCATTTCTTTCCAACATAGATCGTTCCATCTTTCATCACAAAGCGGACTTTCTCAATGGCGTGGATGTCCAAATCCGGATTCCCATCAACGGCGATGATGTCAGCGAAAGCGCCCGCTTTGATTACACCGAGCCTGTTCTTCGCACCTAACAGCTCTGCCGCATTCCATGTTGCTGCCTGAAGAATCTGGAGCGGAGGCATCCCGGCATCCGCGTAAGCGAAGAGCACTCGCTTCGCTGCCTCCCCCTGTGTGCGGCCGGTTTTGACATACATATCCGAGCCTGCAGCAATGGTGACACCCGCTTTCAATGCGCGCTGCAAGCGATTACGACTGCGATTGAGATACTGCTGTATCCAACCTTCGGGTGGTTTCTCTTCAGCTGGGGCCCGTTCCATGAGCGCTGAGATGGTCGCACTATCGACATCCGTTGGTACAAAGACGACGCCGCGCTGTTTCATGAGCGACAGTGTCGAGTCTTCCACTTGGTAGCCATGCTCAATCGAACTGACGCCTGCCTGCGCCGCGCGCCAAACGGCTGCGTTGTTAGTTGCGTGAGCTGCGACCTTAACCCCCAACATCTTTGCCTCTTCCACGATCGACTGCATTTCGGCCAGCGAAAGGTACGCGCGGTTTGGCGTGTTGTTCGAGTAGATCTTGATCAGGTTCGCACCGTAGATGACATTTTCGCGTACGGCGAGAGCCGCGTCTTCGGGTCCCCGGACTATACGATACTCTTCCTCGGCGATCGCTTTGTGTTTCTGCTGCAACCCGGGGAATTGCCCACCTTCCGGACTAAGGCCCGGTCCCGAAACAAGCATGCGCGGCCCATCGAGGCTCCCGTCGTTGATGGCGTCCCGGAGGGCGATGTCGCCGAATTGACCGGAGTTTCCAAGATCGCGAACAGTGGTGATTCCGGCGGAGAGGAACGTTCGAGCGCGGGCTGCGCCGTGCAACGCACGCAGCGGTGTGCCTTCTTTCACGACGGCGTTGACGCCTTCGGAAAACGAGCCTTTGACGACATCCTCCAGGTACAGAAGGTGCACGTGCACGTCGATCAGGCCTGGAAGAATGGAGAGGCCGCGCAGGTCGATCTCGCGTGCCCCTGTTGGTACAGCCAGGTCTTCTCCGACCGCATCAACGCGATTGTTCTTGATCACGATATCCCTGTTGGTGACAAAAAGCCCCCGCTCGCTGTCAAAGAGTCTTCCGGCGTGGATAACGGTTATTCCAGTATCACGCGGTGTCTGTCCCTGCCCTGAGAACTGAAGTGTGCAGCAGAGCACCCAGACGGCCGCGATCTGCAAGCCAATCCGATGTCCCATTGAGGTTCTCCCTGAAATTGTGACGCTTTTACCGAACAATTGTAACACGTTTCGCAATCCAGTCGCTCATCGTCTCGAGGAATCCCTGCACGAAATCCTTCTTCAACGATACATACTCGCGTGGACTCCCGGTCGTTGCTGAAAGGAAAAGATGATTCGTCTTGGGGAACACCTTGAAAGTGTAGTCTTTGGTACTCCCGTTTTTCAGCGCTCGCTCCATGGCTTCTTTGTTGAGTTCAGCAGGAACCTGAAGGTCCAGCTCTCCGAAGAGAGCAAGGATAGGGCATTTCACCTGCGTGAGCGCCGGCGCAGGATTGTAGTTGACGAAGAATCTGAACCACGGGCTCTCCACCTGCCTCATCTGCGCCTCCAGTCGCATCTTCAGGTACTGATCTGCATCTGTTATGGACTTACGCTGTTCCGGATTCATCTGGTCAAGTTCCTTCCGTAGCGCTGCGCGAATCTCCTCACGATATACGCCGATGTCCTTCCCCTCCCTGATTGCTGCATAGATCTTCTTGTTGAGCTCAAGCGCTTCCGCGATAGCGGGTTCACTCGTGCTGTCGGCACGGAGGATGAGCTCAGACTGGGCCAACAGGATCTGAGAGCCATCCACTCCCGGACCCGACATCAGGATGATATAAGCAATGTCCTCATAGCGATTACTCGCCAGCGGAGCGACCAGGCCTCCTTCGCTGTGCCCGCACAGCCCGATTTGTTTCGGGTTGATATCGGTTCGTGACTGGAGGTATTTCACGGCCGCGATGACATCGTCTGCGAAATCGCTCGTTGTGGACTGCATCGTGCTGCCGCCGGAGCCACCGACACCCCGGTCGTCGTACCGCAGGACGGCAATGCCATTCCTCGTGAAGTGATCGGCGATAATTTTGAATGGCTTGAACCCGAAGAGCTCTTCATCCCTATTCTGTGGTCCGCTTCCTGTGATCATGACGACGGCAGGGTGGTGACCCGGCTTCGATGGGATCGTCAGAGTCCCGGCGAATTTCAGCGTGTCGTTGGAGAACGTAACCTCTTCTTCCTTGTAGGGGGGAGGTTCCTCGACTGCCTTCTCTTCCTCCAATGGTTGTCCGCGCGTCAACGAAAACGTACCGGTCATTCCTGCCTGCGTGAAACTGCCGACTATGGATTCGTCCTTCAATTCGCCATCGAAGACGGCGAGCCCCGGTCCCGCCGGAAGCTCGAAGCGGATCTTCGGGGATTCATACCTGACGTCCTTCAAGTTCAATCCGTAGGCGTTCTGTGGAGGAATGTCGATCGTCGCTTTCAGTTCATTCGCGACGCTCTTGAAATGCACCAGGATTGCCAGCGATTGACCCATGATGTTGATGGCGCCATTCCATGTACCGAGAATGGGTCGGAACTGGATTGGAGCCTCGTCGAAAGACTGTACTCTGATCGCCTCGCCGCGCTTCAGTTCGAATGTTCCCTTCATCCCGGCCTGGGTGAATTCGCCGGTGACGACATCTTCCTTGATTCTGCCGTCGAACACCGCGAGGCCCGGTCCCGCCGGTAACTCGAAGTGCACGACGGGATCCTGGAAGCGCACGTTGGTAAGTTTCAAACCCTTCGCGCTTTGCTGGGGGATATCGATTGTCGCCGTGGAATCGTTCTGGAAATCGACGAGTATTGTCAGTTCCTGACCGGCGATTTGGATTGCCCCTTCCCATTTGCCGGTGAGGGACTTCTGTGAGAAGAGTAATGCCGGTAGGAACACTGTGCAGAGGAGCGCAGACCGAAGCGACCATTCCATGGGGTTAGTCCTTGAAATTGTGTGAATATCGAGTTCATTCGTGCCGGCTCTCCAGCATGATACAATAATCTCTGCCGAATATTCGGCCCCATCATCCGGAGTGCTGTTATGATAGTCCCGGTAAACGAAAAGAGGTCGGACAACTGCCCGACCTCTTTCTCAGAAGAGAGACGATACTCCTATTCTTGCTTCATCTTCTTGGCCGCAATGAAGTAGAAAATGATGAGGGCGAGGCCGCCAAACAGAAGCATGCTTGAGACATAGATCGAATCGTGAACAATGTAGCTCTGATCCAGCCAGTTTGCCACGATCAAGCCGATCCCCACAAACATTGCCAGCAATCCCCATTTCAGGCTTGAGAGCGGGCTTGGCTTAAAGAGATGCTTCGTAGCGATGTTTTTGAACTCGGAGGGGCTAACGCCCTTCTCGAGCATTGTGATGAGCACCTTCTGGCGGATCTCGAGCCATCTCCACACGACAAGACCCGTCGAGCCGAAGATAATCAATACAATGAGGACGCCTTCCATCTTGTTGAGCTCCTTTCTTCGAGGTGGTGAATTGACGTTGGTCAAGGCCTTTGGTATCTTTGACCCAGATTCTGCTGCAAAGGTTTCACCGCCGCGAGAGTCTGGCATGAAACCTTGTGTCCTCGTCGGCGGTCTAAGAAAGTGCAAGGTCTTGCACGGGAACGTGATGTCAAAGCCTGATCAGGAAATGATCCGGCAGATTCTCGCCGGTGAGAAGCGGGCGCTCGCTGAGCTCATCGACCGTCATAAAGATAGGGCGATGACGCTGGCGATGCGCATGCTCAGGAATCGGGAGGATGCCGAAGAGGCCATTCAGGATGCGTTCGTGCGGGCATTTCAAGCGCTGCCCCGTTTCGAGTGGAAAGCGAGTTTCTCGACGTGGCTGTACCGAATCGTATGCAATGTATGTATGACAGCGCTTGGTAAGAAGGGGGACTTGCCTCACCTTGCGTTGGGAGAAGATGACGAACGGAGTCTTGATGCCCCAAGTGCAGATGCTCCACCCGACGTCGAATATGAGTCGCGCGAGTTTCAGAGCATCGTTTTCGACGAGATTGAGAAACTCCCGCCGCTGTATGCGACGATCCTGACGCTGTTCTGTATCCAGGAAATGGGCTACGAAGTGATCGTCGAAGTCACGGGACTTCCCCTCGGCACAGTGAAGGTTCGGCTGTTTCGAGCCCGTACGATGCTCCGGCTTGCCGTGGGTCGGCGTCTGGGAGTGAGGCAATCCGCGGCCATTTGATTTCACGAAGGAGGTCTAGCCAAGGAGTCACTCTTTATGAACCATCTGACCACCAGAGAGATACTCGAGTTCGTTGATGGGACGATCCTTGATGGGCAGAGAACCCATGTGATCGCACATCTCGAAGTATGCAGTCGGTGCCGGTCCGAGGTCGAGTTCCACCGAACCCTCGTCGGGGCGGCGCGCCGTCAGCCGCCTCACGCTCCGACAAGGAAGTTCACGGACCGCGTGATGCAGCGGATTCTTCCAAAGGGACAGCGTCGATGGATCCAAACGATCATGAACAATGCCGGTGGCGTCATCGCAATGGGGATTGTCTTGGCAGTTCTCGGGTATGCACTCCTGTCGTCGAACTCGAGTGCATCGACGCAGCCCTCGATGATCACAGAGATGGTGAAAGTTTGCGACGATCTGTACGCGAAAGTCCAGGAATTCCTGAAGGTGCAAGCCACAAAGCTGGAGAGCTTATCGCCCAAGCCGCGAGCAATCGGTTCAATCAAGTTGATTCTCCTGACCCTTTTGTCACTCGTCGCACTTGGAGCAGTAGACCGGTGGCTGATTCAGCCGAGGATCCGCGCGCGAAAGTAAGTGCCGGAGAACTCTGCTCTCACGACGGGCGTCCGTCTCGAACGGGCGTCCGTTTTTGTTTCTCTCCGTTTTTCGACTTTTCTTTGACTCGTTTTTGCTCTATATTGCTGTGGCGGTTTTCCTGAGTGTGATTTGATTGAAGCTTGCACCAGGAATAATGCGGTCTGGAAGGAACACCTGTTGTCGAAGCGGCTCAACATATTCTTCATTGGCGACATTAATGGTCGCCCCGGAATCACGCTCACTTCAAAGCTCCTGAATCAGTATGTCAAGAAGTACGAGGTCGACTTCTGTATTGCCAACGGCGAAAACGTGAACGAGGGAAAAAGCATCATGGAGCAGGAGGCCAAGGAGCTTTTTGAGATGGGAATTCACGTGATCACGACAGGAAATCACATCTGGGATCGGTGGCAGGTGAAATCTCTCCTGGCCACTGAACGCAACATCCTCCGCCCGCTGAACTATCCGAAGGAGAATCCGGGGTATGGGTACGTGGTCTATGACATCAAAGAGAAGGGACGCGTCGGGGTCATCAACCTCCAGGGGCGCACCTACATGCAGCCGATCGACGATCCGTTCAAATCAGGCGATTGGGCGATCAGCAAAATTTCAAACGAGACGAAGGTGATCGTTGTCGACATGCATGCCGAAGCAACTGCAGAAAAAATGGCGTTGGCCTGGCATCTGGAGGGACGCGTCAGCGCTGTTATCGGTACACACACTCATATCCCGACCTCAGACGCAAGGATCTTGCCCAGGGGTACTGCTTACATTACCGACGTTGGAATGACCGGGCCCTATGATTCCGTAATCGGCATGAGGAAGGAAATTGCCATCAAGCGCTTCCAACACCAGGTCCCGTACAAATTCGAGCTTGCCCAGCACGACGTCCGTTTCTGCGCAGTCTATTTTCAAGTGGATTTGGAGACAGGCAAAGCTACGAAAATCGAGCAGGTGATATTCCCGGCCTTTTCATAGTTGTCGACCGCTGTAGCGATATGCTAGATGCCGGGCCAGATCCGCCCGGAGGTTCAATTCTCGCATCCGATCCACGATTTCTCAATTTCACCAACGCACACAACTATGTCCGCAGAGATCATTGATGGTAAGAAGATCGCCGAAGAGATCAGGCGGGAAGTAAAGGAAGAGACCGAACGACTCAAAGCGACATATGGGATAGCGCCTGGGCTCGCGTTTGTTCTCGTTGGTGACAATCCTGCCTCCCAGGTGTACGTCAGGATGAAGGGAAAAGCGTGCGAGGAAATAGGGTTCTACTCGGTGACAGAGCGGATGCCGGCCGAAACGCTGGAAGCGGAGCTGCTGCGGAAGGTGGATGAGTTCAACCGTGATCCCCGCGTCCATGGTGTGTTGGTACAGCTTCCATTGCCGAAGCAGATCAACGAGGCCAGAGTGATCGAGAGCGTCGATCCGCGGAAGGATGTCGACGGCTTTCATCCTACAAACGTCGGGAAGCTGGTAATCGGGGTGGATACTATGCGGCCGTGCACACCGGCCGGCATTCAAGAACTTCTGATCCGGAGTGGCAACGATCCTTCAGGAAAGCACGTGGTCGTCGTCGGCCGCAGCAACATCGTCGGCAAACCGATCGTCAACATCCTGTTACAGAAACAGTCTGGAGCGAACGCCGTCGTGACGATCGCGCACACGGGAGCGAGGGACCTCACCGTCTACACCAAGATGGCCGATATCCTCATAGCCGCCATAGGCAAACCGGAGATTATCACCGGAGCGATGTTGAAAGAGGGCGCGGTGGTCATTGATGTCGGCACCAACCGGGTCGACGACCCGTCCGCGAAAAACGGCTATCGAATCGTCGGCGATGTCCATTACGCATCGGCCAGCGTGGTGGCAAAGGCCATCACCCCGGTCCCCGGCGGCGTAGGGCCGATGACGATTACCATGCTCCTCAAGAACACCCTGCAGGCGGCCAAAGCGAGCATCCAGCCCTGAACGCTCAGGAGAGCAGTCTGCTTCTGCGCTTTCCGTCGTCCAAGCAAGGCCCTTCCTGACCGTCAAGACTCCCATCCCGTTTCTCAAATAAGTACTTGACATACCGCTTTCCGTGTCGTATCTTTGATCGTGCAAAACGGGCAAATCACCATAATCGTTCAAAAAGCGATATGAAACGCATCTACAGTTCGAGGGACTTGGCCGAGCTCTTGTCGGTCAACGAGTCAACCGTCAAGCGTTGGTCCGATACCGGATACATCAGTTGTGTCCGCACGAAGGGGGGGCACCGGAGGTTCCCGATCCAGTCGGTGATCCGCTTTGTCCAGGAGAACAAAATGGAGGTGCCCGAGCTGGCAGCTCAGATGTTCTCAAGCCGGGACTTGCAGGCAAACTTGGTGGCCGGAAACACCGATGTGCTGGCGCCCCCGTTGAAGGAGGCCGCGCTGGCGGGTGATCTGGCTGAGTCGCTGAGTATCCTCCGCGCAGGGCTTGCAGCGAAACCGGATCTGCTCTCCCTCTACTCGGATGTTGTGTTTCCACCTCTCGTGGACATTGGGCACGAGTGGGCCGCCGGAAATCTGACCGTTGACGCCGAGCATCTTGCCAGTCGGACAATTCGCGACGCCGTCGTGCGCCTGCAGTCTTCCGTCTACAGGAAACCTTCGAATGGACTAACGGCTGTGCTCGCGTGCTACGAGGGAGAGCTCCACGAGATTGTCCTACACTGCATCGCGAGCTACTTGCAGGCGGAGGGATGGGCGGTTCTAAACCTCGGGCAGTCCACGCCCGTCGACTCTCTGGTGAACGCCATCAGGAGGCGCAAGCCACAGCTTGTGGCTGTAAGTGCGCACCTGCCTGAACACGAGCGGAGGTTCGTTCGAGCAATCAATCAAAAGGTCTTCCCGGCAGCTCATCGCCTCGGAGCCCGTCTTGCGGTCGGTGGTCCGGAGATGAGGTCCAGATTCGGAGACCGTCTGCGGGCTGACTTTGTCTCGGAGTCGATTCTCGATCTTGAGACTATCGCTGATCCTCGCCATTGTCGCAAATGATAATGGCAAGACAGGGATTGTGTTCGACGCGAAAGCGGAGGGAACCAAGGAACCTCAGAAAAGGAACCAACGTTGGTAATAAGTAGCGTTTCTCCTCGGTATTCGGCCTGCCATCGATGTTGACCGCACTATGCCGTCGCAGGCTGTTGCATATGCTGCGAAGGTTTCAAGCGTTCCTCAGAAGCAGTGAACCAATCGAGAGCAAAGAGAACAAGAGGAAGGAGTGTGCGAGGTAGATGACAACTATAACACCGCTGGCCCAAGGTGTTCGATCACGAAACGCGCACGTTGCGAACAAGCCGTCGTCCGTATTCGCCCCCCCGATCAATCGAGCGGCTCAAGAGCCACTACGAACATCTGCTTCTTGGAGCAGGAGAGGATTTGAATCGTGAGGGATTGGTCAAGACCCCCGAGCGTGCAGCCAAGGCGTGGCAGTTTTTGACGAGCGGGTACGATCAAGACCCGGCGCAGATCATCCGCTCAGCCGTATTTGAGGAAGAGTATGATGGGATGATTCTGGTGCACAATATCGAGTTCTATTCGCTCTGCGAGCATCATCTGCTCTCCTTTTTCGGAAAGGCTCACATTGCCTACTTGCCGTCGGGCAGAATCGTCGGGCTGAGCAAACTCCCGAGGGTGGTCGATGCTCTCTCGCGCCGCCTTCAAGTTCAGGAGCGAATAACGAAGCAGATCGCTGACGTTCTGGAGGAAACTCTATCCCCGATAGGTATCGCCGTTCAGATTGAGGCAGCGCACCTTTGCATGATGATTCGCGGCGTTGAAAAACAGCACTCGCTGACAACGACGTCTGCCTTCAGGGGTGTGTTCACTACTGATCGGGTGTTACTCGATTCCTTCTTCAATGGCATCCGTAATGGTTCCACTCAAAGAATCGATCCCCAATTCCAAGCATTGTAGGCCGTAGGAACTTCCGTGTACTTGCTTACTCCGAATGCTGACAAAGACCTCGATCTCGTCCCGGCAAGACAACTTGCCCGGCTGATGACGAGGACGTATTCCAAGAGCTTCTACCTCGCCACGAAGCTGCTCCCGCAGCGGCTGCAAGGGGATGTGCATTCGATCTATGCGTTTTGCCGATATACTGACAATATCGTTGATGCGCCGCGGCAGCGTGGACGAGACCTCTTGAGTCGCGAACTGGCAAGCTGGAGGGAAGAGCTCTTCACCGCGTACACTACCGGTGAGTCCTTGCATCCCGTGATGGGAGCGTTTGTCGATGTTGCCTTGCGGAACAGGATCCCGGTCAACCTTCCCGCGGAACTCATTGCCGGCGTCCAGATGGATCTGGAGTACGACCGATACCCTTCCTTCGCCGAGCTCAGAACCTTCACCTATCGCGTGGCTTCGGTCGTCGGGCTGATGATGACGCGCGTCCTCGGGTACAAGGATAGTCGTGCGTTTAACCATGCAGAGCAGATGGGAATTGCGATGCAGCTGGCAAATATTCTCCGAGATGGGGAGGAGGATTGGCGGCTCCGGGGGAAAATCTACTTGCCGAAGGACGAGATGGAGCATTTCGGGGTAACGGAAGGACACATCGCCAGGTCGGCGTTGACTGACAATCTGAGGGACTTGCTGGCGTTCAACGTCGAGCGCGCACATTCATACTTTGAAGAAGCCTCTCGCGGAATTCCGATGCTCAACCGCGACGGGCAATTCGCTATCATAGCTGCGGCCCGATTGTACCGCGGCATTCTGTACGAGATCGAACGCAACCGGTACGACGTTTTCTCGAATCGTCCCGTCGTGCCCGGCTACCGTAAGGTGAGTGAGATTCTGAAGTCGTTTGTCCATCACAAAGTGCTTTCACCGGCAAATCTGAGCTACACCCCCGAGACGTAGCTGGGGCATCATGACAGAAGCTGAGAAATCTCCGCTATTCAACACACTGTTCTGGTGATATATTTCCTGGTCGCTGAAACGCCACTTCCATCGCATCCTCCACGACGTCCCGTTCTACGACGCGTCGATGCCGCGACTCTACATCGCAAACCACAATACGTGGTGGGACGGATTCTTCCTTTATGCCCTGAACCAACGTCATCTCCGGGATGACATTCATCTGATGATGGGAGAGGAACAGTTCCAGAAGTTTCGCTTCTTTCGCAAACTGGGCGTGTTCAGCATCCGAACGGATCGGATCGGCGATGTGAAAGCCGCGTTTGAATATTCTCTCCGCGTGCTGAGACAGTCCCATCGCTCGTCACTCTGGATTTTTCCTTCCGGAGAAATGGTACCGTACGGATCACCCGTCCAGTACAAAGACGGCTTTGCCCGGATTGCTGCGCTGGCTCAGCCGCTGAATGTGATCCCTGTGGCAACCAGGATCGAATATATCGACAACCAATACCCCGATGTGTTCATTCTCGGTGGCGAGCCGATCTTGTGTGTCGATCAGAGGGCTGAGACGATTTTCAAGAACGGGACGCGATCGCTCAGGGAACTGATCCAGAGACTCGAGCACCGAATTTCCCAGCGGAACTTCTCAGATTTCAGGCCGCTCCTGACCGGTCGTTCCTCGGTCAGTGACCGGTACGCGAAAATCAAAGGTGCCGATTGAGCGAGTTGATCCTTGTTACGATTGTCTTGCTCGCGACCATAAATGCTGTTGCAGCGGTCAACGTCATCGCAGGACCCTTCCTCCGCAAATACTCTACGCCATCGACGCGTCCCCTGATTTCTCTCCTCATCCCGGCCCGAAATGAAGAACTCAACTTGCCTCGCTGTCTCGAAGCCCTGAGCCAACAAGCCTATCCGGCTCTTGAGGTTATTGTCCTCGATGATCAGTCGGATGACGGCACGCTTGACGTTGCGGAGCGTTGGGCGGTAAAAGATGCGAGATTCTCGGTGGTGGCGGGACAACCCCTTCCCGAGGGGTGGACAGGGAAGAACTGGGCGTGCTATCAGCTTGCGCAGAAGGCAGCAGGAGAGGTCTTGATTTTCATCGACGCCGATGTGCATCCGACCCCGAGGGCTGTAGAAAACACCCTCGCGGTGTTTGAGCGCTTTCGGGCCGACGCCGTTTCGTCTTTTCCCGGTCAGCACCTGAGGGGACTCGCCGCGAAGGGCATCATACCGATGATGGATGTCATTTTGTATGGTGCGTTGCCGCTGCCGCTGGTCTTCCGTACGAAATTCGAGTCTCTTTCGGCTGCCAACGGGCAGTGGTTTGCTTTTCGGCGTGAGGCCTACGAAGCGGTTGGAACTCACTCTGTTGTCCGGAACAATGTTGTCGAGGACGTTGCTCTTGCGCGGCTCATTAAGCGCCGCGGAATGCGATTGGTGCTGACGTCCGGAGTCGGAAGTGTCGCATGCGAGATGTATTCTAATCTGTCGGAAATCAACGAGGGATTCTCGAAGAACTTCTTCGCGGCCTTTCGATTCCGGCCGTCAGCTTTCCTGCCGTTCCTTGCCCTGATGCTGCTGGTTTTCGTTCTACCATATGTGCTCTTGCTTCACGATATTTCTGCATCTACGATGCTCGCCGTTGGATTAAACCTCACATTCAGATCGATGCTGGCAACTCGATTCCGACACGGCCTTGTTTCAGTCATTCTCCATCCACTCGGTTCACTGGCGGCCGTCCTGATCGGTCTCAATGCCATAAGGCTGTACTACGTTCGCGGTGGAGTTCGCTGGAAGGGTCGAACGGTGCCCGTGCGTGGGAGCGGAACGAGACCGCCATTCGACGTCTGCGAGACGACCCAGGCCAAGGATGAATAGAAGAGTTCTCTTGACAGGTCTCTATGTTTTCTTCGTCGCGGGTGGGGTGTGGAACACCCTCCGTCTCTTCGAGTCTGTTATGACTGTCCTGACCCCGTTCGTGATGGTGGCGGTCGGTGTAACAGCATTCGTGTCGACATACGAGCTGAACCTCAAAAGTGTCGCCGCGGGGGTCACGGTTCTGCTGGTGACCTTTCTGAGCGAAGCTTCGGGCGCGAATCTGGGTTTTCCGTTCGGCGAATACGCTTACACAGACCGTTTAGGTCCGAAACTCCTGGATGTCCCGTTGGTGATCCCGTTTGCGTGGCTCGGTGTGCTCGTCCCCGCCTGGATTTCATCCGGACATTTTCTGAAATTCAAGAAGGTTGTCGTCGCCTCGATTCTGGTGACAGTGTTCGATGCTATCATGGAATTTGCCGCAGACGCGCTCGATCTGTGGCATTGGAAGGGAGGACTCCCGACTGAGCTCAACTATATCAGCTGGTTTGTCATTTCATACGGGTGTCTTTCTCTTCTGAACAGATATGCAAAAGAGAAGGTGTCAAATCCCCTGGTCGCGCATCTTCTTGCTAGTCAACTCGTCTACTTTGTCCTGACAAACGTTGGGATGCGTTTCGTGAATCCTCAGGCTTGAAAGCCTCACGCAGGTGTTACGATGGACGCTGATGTCATCATTGTTGGAAGCGGACACAACGGTCTGGTAACCGGGGCCTACCTTGCCAAGTGGGGATACAAAGTCCTTGTCCTTGAGAGGCGGGATACGATCGGTGGAGCAGTTTGTACGGAGGAGATGTTCGGCGGATTTCGGCTCGATGTCGGCGGATCCGCACACTTCATGATCCATCACACGCCGATTGTGAGCGACCTTCGGCTTGAGGAGTACGGTCTGGAGTACATTCCGCTCGATCCGTTCATGTCGGCTCCATTTGAAGATGGAACCGTAATCAAGTTCTACCGGGATCTCGACCGGACGTGCCAGAGCATAGCCAGGGTGAGTGAGCGGGATGCCGAGGCTTATCGCCAGTTCGTGCTCGAATGGCAACCATTGAACGAGGTGGTCTTCGATGCGTTTCTGCGCGCACCCACGCCGGGTAAACTCGGCAGGTCGTTTCTGCTCGGGCGGTTCCGACCATCGGGTAAAAAGGGAACCGAGCTCCTCCAGAAGATCATGATGAGCTACGGGAGGCTCATTAACGATACCTTTGAGAACGAGAAACTTCGTGCTGCGCTTGCGTGGTGGGGTGCCCAGAGCGGTCCCCCACCGACAGACACCGCGTCGGCGGAGTTCATCGGTTGGCACTCGATGGTTCACAAGAAGGGGCCTGCCCGGCCTAGAGGTGGATCAGGTATGCTGACCCAGGCCCTGGCGAAATGCATTGAGGCACACGGGGGAATGGTCCGATCGAAAGCAGAAGTCAAGCGGATCTGCGTCAGAAATGGTAGGGCGGACGCGGTTGAACTTGCGAGCGGCGACATCCTTTCTGCCCGGGCCGTTGTTTCTAACGCCCATGTGAAGACAACTTTTCTGAAATTAGTCGGGTCTGAACTTCATTCGGAGCTGCGAAGGCGCATTCAGAATATTAACGTTGGCAACGGATTTGGCATGGTGGTCCGTTGCGCCGTTCATGCGCTTCCTCGCTATCGGCTGAGTGATACCGAAAACGCAGAAGTTCTGAAAGGTTTGCAGCTTCTCTGTCCATCGACACAATACCTGCATGACGCCTATGCGGATTATCTGAAAGGGCTTCCCTCGGAGCATCCTGCGGTTGTAGCAATGACGTTCAGTGCTGTGGACGCGACGCTGGCACCGCACGGGAAGGATACACTGTTCTTATGGGGACAGTACTACCCATACAGGCTGCGCGATGCACGATCCTGGGATCAACTTCGAGTCGACGAGGCGAGGAAGCTGTTTGGCGTCATCGATCGATTTGCGCCGGGAGCAAGCGATCAGCTAATCGATATGCTGATCCAGAGTCCGAAGGACATCGAAGAGAAACACACTATGCCCTCTGCGAATGTCATGCACGTTGAGATGGCACTTGACCAGATGTTCATGTTTCGACCGCTCCCCGAGCTCTCGGGTTACGCTACCCCGATCAGAGGATTGTTCCTCTCGAGCGCGAGCATGCACCCCGGGGGAGGTATTTTCGGAGCCGCTGGATACAACTGCAGCCACGTTGTCAAATACTATCTGCGGAAGAAGCTCTTCTAATGGGTCCAATTATTGTCTGGTTCCGCCGCGACCTTCGGGTCGATGACCACGCTGCACTCTACCACGCCACGCGCGTGGGGTTACCCGTCGTTCCCCTCTTTGTCTCTGATACAGAGTTGACACGCCGTCTCCCGCCCGACGGGGCTGCATTCAATTTCCTGACGGAAGCGTTAGCTGAACTCCGGAAGAATCTCAAGGCCCTCGGAGGAGAGCTGATGACTCGGCGGGGGAAGGTACTGGAAGTGCACAAGACGCTTCTGAAAGAGCTGCAGCCCCAAGCCATCTATTTCAATCGTGACTACGAGCCCTCATCGATAGAGCAGGACAGCAAGATCGAAGAGTTGTATCGAAAATCCGGAGTTGAGGTACAAACGTTCAAGGACACTCTTGTACACGAGCCATCCGAAGTGCTGACGGGGGATGGTAAGCCCTTTGTCGTCTTCACGCCCTTCGCGAATGCGTGGAAAAAGCTCTCGCATCCTGCCCCGTTTGGGGAGGCTCGGCGATTCACGACTGCGAAGCTCGCGTCCGACGGGATCTTGGGGGCGGGGGAACTGAAGAGAGAAGTTTCGATTCCTTCACCCGTTCTTCCGGGCGGAGAGAAGCAGGCGAATCGGCGATGGCGGATGTTCTTGAGTCGAAAGATCGGCAGCTATGCAACGAATCGAGACCTTCCGGCTGTTGACGGGACGAGCATGATGTCACCGTATCTTCGGTTCGGCTGCATCTCGATCAGGAAGATGCTTGAGGATTGCCGGAAGGCACACCAATCTGCTGCTCACGCCGAGCGAGCTTCAATCGAGAAATTCGTGGACGAGTTGATCTGGCGGGAATTCTATCACTCGGTTCTCTACCATTTTCCTCGGCTGCTGGAGTCGAACTATCGTCGGGAATTCGACCGGATGCCGTGGAAATTCAGCGTGGTGCTCTTCAATGCGTGGAAGAAGGGTCTCACAGGCTATCCGTTTGTCGATGCCGGAATGCGCCAACTGAACCAAACGGGCTGGATGCACAACCGCGCCCGGATGGTCGTTGCATCGTTTCTGACGAAGGATCTCCAGCACGACTGGCGGCTAGGTGCGTCCTACTTCGAAGAAAAACTGATGGACATCGAGACAGCCTCGAACAACGGTGGCTGGCAATGGTCTGCATCAACTGGGGTGGACCCGAAGCCGATGAGGATCTTCAACCCGCGGCTCCAGTCTGAGCGATATGATCCGGAGAGCAAGTACATCAAGCAGTTTGTGCCCGAGCTTGCAAAAGTCCCCGCAAAGTTCGTCCACGGTCCGCACGAAATGCCCCCAGCGCTGCAGAAGGAAATCGGCTGCATCATCGGGAGACAGTATCCAGCTCCGGTCGTCGACCACGCCGCCGTCTCGGCTGAATACAAACGGCTCTACGTCGCGGTCAGGTCCCACAACTCGTGAAGAAGGTTAGCATCATCGGAGCCGGTCTTGGTGGGCTCTCAGCCG
>Ga0194112_10000707_pt1 | contig 48661 bp, 63 predicted proteins | sample TA2MahC400mmetaG_FD_146191 | JGI IMG/M metagenome (GOLD analysis project Ga0194112, IMG submission 146191) | Freshwater microbial communities from Lake Tanganyika, Tanzania - TA2015016 Mahale Deep Cast 400m | ecosystem: Environmental > Aquatic > Freshwater > Lake | place: Tanzania: Lake... | reverse complement strand
GCTTGACAAATGGAAAGCTTAGAACTCCTTATCAAGCTTTCCTGGAAAAGAAGAGAAAATAAACAAAAAGTTATATAAATAATGAAGAACTTAAATCATCGAGGTAACTTTAATAGCGGACTAGACATCAATTGAAACATATTTTGCAAGATAGAAATTTATTTAAAATAAATATCTCTTTATTTTTAGAGGTGATTTCTATTAAAATTAGAATTTAATATGACAGAAAGAAAATTAAGAATAGCATTGCCAACAGGACATTTGGCTGATTCTGCTAAATGGAACATTTATAATATATTAAAAAATGCAGAAATTGGTTACAGAGATAATGACAGGAAACATATAACTTTTGAATCAAGTGATCCTGAGATTGAAATAACTATAATAAGTCCCAGAGACATTCCTCGAGATATACATAGAGGAGTTTATGACTTAGGAGTAACTGGAAGGGATTTAGCTAAGGAGTATTCAATATCACTCCATACTTCGTTTAGAGCAATTGGAAGAGACTATCTCCCTCTTGAAGAGGATCTTGATTTAGAATGTGGGTATGTGGATTTAGTTTTCGCAACTTCTCCAGAAGTATTGCAGAAAATTGAAGAGATAAGAAAAAGTTTGCCTCCTGATGATAGAAATATGTCTAATCTACAAATATTTACTCTTCATTATCCTATGGAAGGAAGAGTAAGATGCAGAACAGAATATCCAAATATAGGTAGCAATTTTAGACGGAAATTTGATATTGAAGAATCCCATGGAACAACAGAAGAGCATATACTAAGTGGAGCCACTAATTTTATTCTTGAAGCAATGGCTACTGGAAGAAGTCTGAAACAAAGAAATCTTGTTGTTTTAGAAAAAGTTATGGATTCAACAGCAAGGTTATATATAAGTCCTGAAACAAAGAAAGATGAATGGAAACAAAGAAAGGTTCAAGAATTAAAAGAAAGAATTGAGGCAGTTGTTAAAGATGTTCGAGAGCATTGTCAGGTTAGAATTGAATTAGACGCATTGATTTCTTGTGCTCCTAAATCTGATAAGGTTGAGAAAGATCTTTTTAAAAGGTATGATGCAGGAGAAGGTGAGAGTTATTTTTATTTATGGGGCCCTAAAACACCAATAAAAGTGGATAGAATAATGAGAAAAGAACATCTTCCCAAGTTTAGAGAGTTCATACAGCAAAATCTTGCTCGAGGAATTCCTTCAAAATATGCATATACTTGTAGTGGATTTGAAAATAGGAAATATTTGGGTTTTGTACCTATAATTAATGTAGAATTCTTTGAGCTTAGTTCTTTGTATGCATATTGTCCATTAATGACAGATTTTTATGAGCGTGATGGTTACTTTAAGGGAGAATATGTATATCTCGGAAATTATCCTTGTGCAGATATTTCTAAGTTAAGGAAAGAGCATAGAGAGAAAGCAATTATTTTTTAAATAACTCGCGTATTACTTAATGATGAGGTTTTGACTACTGAAAAATCTGCTAAACCAACAAGATCGATATCAACAATGAACTTTATGTCTATTATCTTAAATTTATTTTTTAAGGGCTTTATAACATCCATCAAAAGTTTGTATATTGATCCACTGAAAATGCCATAATCAACAATTAAAACCTTTCTGTTTTGAAAATCTTCTTTATTAAATTTAATTCTTTTTCCTGCTGTGAGATCTGTTTTGTTCAGATTCATAAACTTAACGTCTATTCCTTCCTTAAGTAAATATTTCCATAGATTTAATGCATAATAATAACCTGTTCCGGAGAGAGTAATTATACAAGATTTGTCATTATCTAAATATTCTTTCAATTTTGGTCCAATTACAGCTATAAATTCATTTATTCTGTCTTGTATTTGAGTATCGGACTTTTTGTCTTCACCAACATAATTTTTCTTTATAATAGCCAGCTCATTTTCAAGCCGGTTTATCCAGTTTATATTTAATTTATATTCTCTATTGCTTTTTACCAGAATATTTTCTTCTAACATCTCATTTATCAACTTGAAAACTGCTTGATAGGTTACTCCTAATTTATACTCTTTATTTATTTCAAAAAATATTTTTTTTATTGATAGAGGAAATTTCCTTCCAAGAACTGATATAATTGCTTCTCTTACGTTTCTTTTCTTTGTCTTTCTCATTTCAAGCAAACTAATATTTGCCATGTTAAATATACATAGTTTACTATTTTAAACTTTTTGTTTATTTTTTTATCCTTAAATTATATTACTTCTTTTTCTCTTGCATTATTAACTAAACTAAGGAAGAAAAATGACAAATCAGAAAGATTTAGAAAAAGCATCTGAGAAAGGGGTTAAAGACAGCAGTACTTTCAAAAGGAGTGAAGATAAAAGCGATATTTTTGGAATTGGACATGCACTTAGTGAGCTTGTCCAACTAAGTTATCAACCACTAACAGATAAGGAATCAAAGACAGTTTATGATGCTGGATTTAATAAGGGAAGAGGAAAAAATAATATCAAAAAATAACAAATGAAAAATAAATTTATCTTTTTGATTGGAATTTTCTTGATTTTATTTAGTTTAAGTTTTGTAAATGCTTTAACACTAAACAAAACAAATATAAGTGTTGCAACTTTGAACAAAACCAATATAATTGTAAGTGCTGTAACACTAAGCAAAGGCGATATTGTTGAGGTTATAAATTCTGGAACTAATCTAAAAGTGCGTGATGCTCCTGCTGGAAATATTATTTCAACAAGGTCTGATGGCAATAGAGGTTTGATTATATCTGATTCTCAGACTGCTGCTCTTGGCGGAATAACATACATATGGTGGAAGATAAGGTGGGAGGATGGTGTTGAAGGCTGGAGTGCGCAAGGCTATCCGGGGGGAGTTGATTATCTTAAAAAAGTTTCTATAATTCCATCAACAAAATTTTCTATTAATGACAATATAAGAGTGGCTTATGATGCTGTAAAGGTTAGAACAGAGCCACCAGAACTTGCTGATACTGGAAACAAAGTTAATACTGGAAATACAGGAAAAATTCTTAGCGGGCCTTTTTATGGAGTTCCAAAAGGGAGTTCTGGATTTTATTATTTCTGGAAGGTTGATTATAATGGCTTTATTGGATGGAGTGCTGAAAATTATTTAGAAAAAGCCATGCCTGATTTAACAGTAACTTCTGTAAATGCTCCAACATCTGCCAAGGCAGGAGATTATATAGCTGTTTCATGGACAGTGAAAAATCAAGGCAGTGCACCTTCAAATTCATTCTATAACCGCATTTCCTTAGCAACAACACCTTATGGAACAGATATCTCATTGGGAAATTATTTTATGAATTCAATTAATGCTGGCTTATCTTTATCAGATGCTCAGGTTCCAAGAATTCCTGTTGACATGACTCCAGGAAATTATTATGTCACGGTATTTGCTGACACATTCCAAGCTATTGCAGAACCTAATGAGGATAATAATATAAATAAAGCTTCCAATATGATATATATAAGTGCTAGTTGCACAGATGAGTGTTCTTCTGGAACAAGATGTTCAGGAAATTACAAGCAAACATGTGGAAATTATGATGATGATTCTTGCTTAGAATGGGGAAATAATGTTGATTGCGGAAGCAATTATTGTGATAGTTTTGGAAATAATTATTGCAAATCAGGAAATGTTTATCATTCAAGAACTTGTTATGATAAAGGATGTTCTAGTGGAGCATGTTTTAATAATCAAAGAATAGATGAGCAATTAGTTCAAACTTGTTCTTCAAGTCAAATATGTTCAAATGGAATGTGTAATGAAAATCAGAAACCAACATGTTCTTTATCCTCAACTCCTCGTTCAGGAAAAGCTCCTCTTAAGGTTACATTCTCCTTAAGTGCAAGTGATTCAGATGGAATAATAAATGCATGGGTTTTAGATGTGAATGGAGATGGAAATGCAGATTATTCTGGAACAGGAAATCCGCCTTCAACATTGAGCCATACTTATAATAATCCTGGACAGCAAAATGTTATATTTCTTGTGGCAGACAATAAAGAAACACAATCTAATCCTTGCATAGATACAATAAATGTTGGAACAAATATACCTCCTAATATAAATTTGTCTGCAAGTCCATCATCAGGAACAGTTCCACTTACAGTTACATTCTCCTTAAGTGCAAGGGATTCAGATGGAACAATAATAACATGGGTATTGAATTATGGAGATGGAACATCTGATTCTGGAACAGGAAATCCACCTTCAACAAAAACACATACATATACAAAAAATAATACATATGGTGCAGTTTTGGCAGTTTCTGATAATGATAATGCAACTGCTTTTGCAATACAAAATATTAATGTGAATCCACAATGCACAAAAGATTCTGACTGCGGAAATAACAACTGGATTAATTTTGGTTTATGTCATGCAAATGATGTATGGCAGGATTATATAACTTATAAATGTGAGAGTGGAAAATGTGTAAGTTCAATTGAAAACAAGCATAAGGAAACATGTCCATCAAAGGTGTGTGGCAATTGGGCAAATGCTTATTGTAAGGATGGGGATGTTTATAATGCAAGAACTTGCTGGTATAAGGGTTGTGTTGATGGTGCTTGTCCATCAGATAGTTATATAGATGAAGAAAAGATTGAGGAATGCAACGAGTTTGAGTGTATAGATGGAAAATGTAAAATTCCAAATAAGGCTCCAAATCCTCCAATAAACTTAGATCAATTAAAATCTGATATGCTGGCAGAAATTAATAGTGGAGGAATAACAAATGAAAGAAGTGTTTTTTTCAAGGCTGATGTGAGTGATCCTGATAGAGATAAAGTCAAATTGCAGATAGAACTTAGAAGGGTTGATGAAAATAATGGGAATTTTTTAGGAAGATTTACCCAGCAAAGTGAGCTAATAAATTATAGCAAGATAAGTGTTCCTGCTTATGGATTAGTTAATGGAGAATATCATTGGAGAGTAAGAGCTGTTGATGAATATGGGCTTGCTTCTGAATGGATAGATTTTGGAAACAATCCTGTTTTATCTGAAGATTTTAAAGTAAAAATTAATTATATACCATTTGCAACATTTACATATTCTCCACAATATCCTGAAATAGGACAAGAAATTATTTTTGATGCATCTAATTCATATGATCCTGATGGTGGAACTATTTCTTACAGATGGGATTTTGAGGATGGCTTTTTTGCAGAAGGAAAAGCAGTTTCTCATAGTTTCTTAAATACTAAAAAGTATGCGGTTAATTTAACTGTAATTGATGATGAGGGAAGCCAAAAAAGCTATTCTAGAAGCATAGCTGTTTTTAGTAAAGAGCTGGAAAATAGCATTAATAATTTTGTGGACATAACAAATTTAGCATTAGATGGGATATTTGAATATGCAAATAATGATGCTATTGCTACAGATTATTTTGCAGAAAACATTCCAAAAAATGAGAATGAAGCAATAATTGGTTTGGCAGTTGATAGTTTAAGTGAAATATTTAGTTCCTTGGACATATTAAAAGTTTCGAGAGTTTCTGTTTTAAGTGTTTCAGATTATACTAATTTAGTTAAAAAATTTCCTTATCTTGAAGGTTTGATAGAAGGTATAGATAATTATGGATGGTTGTCTGCAGAGATAGGAAAAGATGCATTCTTTAAATTTAGTGAAGCAGCATCAATAGATCTTGCTAATAAGCTAAGAGAAAAAAATTATTCTTATTCTAACACTTTTTTTCCAATTTTAAGAGATAAGTATTATGCTAAAAAAGGAAATATAACTGAATTAAAAAATGAAGCTCTTCACAACATAGAAAGTTTAAGCCAGGAAGAAATAAACTTGTATAAAGAAGATTTAAGAAAAAGAGCAACAGCTAATGCAATTATTAAAGATATTTATTCTAATAAAGTGCTCTTGCCTGTTACATTTAGGGATATTAAATTAGAGGAGGCAATAGACTGGAAATCTATTTTTTCAAAGGTTTTTCTTGAGGTAGGAATGTTTTCAGGCAAACTTGCACTTTCACTTGCCGGTGCACCATGTTGGTTTATTTTTAGTATTTCTGGAGGGACTAGTGTAGCAGAAAAAGTGACAAAACTTAACACAGATTCTCAGATGGTTCTGATGGGAGCAAATGTCTTGGTTGATGGAGCTCATCAACTTGAGAGGGTTTCTAGAAATACTTATCAGGCTCTTGCGGATATCAAAAATAAAACTGCTCCAAAACCTGTAAAGGGAGAAATAATTTCTATTGAAAATTTTGAGGAAGGATATTATGAGTACAAAGAAGGAAGCAATATTTTTAGCAGTATTTTCTATAAAATAAGGCCTTTCTATTATGCAAATAAGTATTCAAAAGTTGAGGTTAACAATACAGGAAATGTTAAGGCAGTATTTGAACTTGTAACTCAATACAACAAAAAATTTTCTACAAGCTTATTAACAATGCTTCCTTTTTTAAAATATGAGCTTCCTTTTGTAACTACAGATGTCAAAGAAATTGAGCCAGGACAAACAAAAATATTTATTATTTGGTACATGGAAAAGAACGAAGGAATAAATCCTAAAAATCAAGATATTCGTTTTACTCTTCTTGGAGAGAATAATGGAATTTATTTAGTTGATTATGATATTACAAGATTTGACACAACAAAAATAGTTCTTGATAATACAAATATAACAAAAGAAGAATTAGAAAATGCTTCATCATATCCATATCCAGTCAGTTCTAAGTTTTTTAATAATACTCTTTTTATTTTCTTTGAAAATCCATTTGATTTTCCAGTTGGGGCAAATTTGACACAGGAAATTCCTTCTGATTTAGAAATAATTTCTGTAGAAAATGGAACAATTAATGGAAATAATATTTCATGGCAATTTAAATTAGAGCCAGAAGAAAGAAAAGAAATTACTATTGTTTTAAGGCCTAAAAAAGAAATTTTTGAAGAGATTAAAATTCCTCCTGGTTTATTAAAAATTTATGATTATATAAATGATAATTGGCTTGAGTTTTTGTCTAATAATCTTAGCATGTTAAGTGAATGCACAAAAGATTCTGATTGTGGCAATAATGGTTGGATTAATTTTGGTTTATGTCATGCAAATGATGTATGGCAGGATTTTGTAACTTATAAATGTGAAGCTGGAAAATGTGTAAGTTCAATTGAAAATAAATATAAGGAAACTTGCCAGTCAAAGAAATGTGGCAATTGGGCAAATGCTTATTGTAAGGATGGGGATGTTTATAATGCAAGAACTTGCTGGTATAAGGGTTGTGTTGATGGTGCTTGTCCATCAGATAGTTATATAGATGAAGAAAAGATTGAGGAATGTAATGAGCTTGAGTGCGTAGATGGAAGTTGCTGTAGCATTACAGTATTAAATAAATGCTCAAAATTAGACAAGCCAAATCAAGTTTATGTTCTAAATTCTAGTATAAATACTGGTTTTAAACTTACAAACTCTGTTTGTTTAAAGATAGAAGCAGAGAATATAACTTTAAATTGTAAAGGAAATAGCATAAGAAGTAATATGGGAATAGGAATTTATTCAGACAAAAAATTTACAACAATAAAAAACTGCAATATAAGCATGGGTTTAAGATATGATGGAACAGGTATCAAATTAATAGGAAGAGCTGATAATTCTTATATTTTTAATAATACATTAACACAGAATGTTGGTGGCATATATCTTACATTAAATTCAGGCACAATCATAGAAAATAATAATCTGAATGGAAATAAGATTGGAATTGATTTAGGAGATGTCTCAAGCCTAAGAATAATAAACAATATAGCAAATTCAAACCAATATGGAATTCGTGTTTTGTTTGGAGGATTAAATAATTTATTTATAAATAATATAGCAAATTCAAACCAGTATGGAATTTATTTCTGGACAAGTCCGCTTGCTTCTAATAAGAATAATCAGATAATAAATAATACTGCAAACTATAACAATGAAACAGGAATATATCTTTATGGATATCCTGGAAATATTATCCAAGAAAATAATGCAAGCTTTAACAAATACGGGATTTATTTAGATTATGCTTCAAATAATAATAGTTTAATTAATAATATTGTAGAATCAAATTTATATGGAATTTCAACTTCATATTCTTCAAATACTAATCTTCTATACAATAATGCAAATAATAACAGATTTTCTGGCATATTGCTCGGAAATCCTTACGCAGGCATAAGAGATGCTTCATATAGTAATATAACTGGAAATATTGCATGTGGAAATAATAAAACAATTTATTCTTATGATTTTCAGTGTAATTATCATAATAGAACTATTCCTAAAAATGTTTATGGGGCAATTCCTCCTGGATATGCTTATGGCTATGGAAATATTTTTTCTAGAATTAAAAAATGTGGAGATGGTTTTCCTTCAAATATAAGCTATGTTGCTTGTTGATTTTTTGATTTTTTGCTGTTAATAACTTCAATTATATTTGGAATAACCAATTTATTTATATATGCCTTTTTTCTATTATATTCATGACAGAGAAATATTTGCTTTTCTCGCTTGATGATGAAAAAAGCAAGAAACTTGGTGAGGTAATCTCTAATCCTAGTTGCAAGAAGATTATGAATCTGCTGGCTGAAAATGAGATGAGCGAGACAGAAATAGCAAATACTCTTGAAATGCCTATTAATACTGCAGAATATAATATCAAGAAACTTGTGGAAGCCGGGTTAATTGAAAAAGCAGAGCATTGGTGGAGCGTGAAAGGAAAGAAAATTCCTATTTACAAGCTTGCAAACAAGTATATTGTTATTTCTCCTAAACCAAGTTCAAAAAATGCTCTTAAAACTATCCTGCCTGTTGCTATTATTTCTGGGATTATTGCATTATTAATTAAATATTTTTCTGGCAATTTTAACCTGAGATTTGCAGAAAAAGCAACTGATTATCTTCAGGCTCCAAGTGCTGTTTCTGAATCAGCAGGAGCAGTGAATGCTGTTCATGTTTCTCTTCTTGACAAAATTTTATCCCTGCCTTCATGGGAGTGGTTTGCGATTGGGGCAGGAGTTGCTATTGTTTTATTTTTAATTTTAAGCTGGAATAAGTTCAAGAATTAATTTAGTTAGTTTTTTATATTCTCCTTTTCTTGATTATTTATGAAAGAAAAACAACCTCAAGCTGGAGATAAAGTAAAAATTTCAACTGTGAAAGAGGAGATAGAAGGAACTCTTCTTGAGAGTTATGAGCCTGGCATAATCTTGATTAAGTTGAAATCAGGTTATAATATTGGAATAAAAAAAGAAGACGTTGTTCTCTTGGAAAGAGAACCTGTTCTTTCGCAGAAAGAATCAAAGGCACCTGAATTAAAAAAAATTAAACAAAACCCAAAACTTCCGAATGTTGATATAATTATGACAGGAGGCACAATTTCCTCCCGCCTTGATGCTGAAACAGGAGCTGTAAAATGGCTGACTTCTCCAGAAGAGCTTCTTAAGTTTTATCCTGAACTGCTTGAAATCTGCAATATAAGAAAGATTAAGGTGCCATTTATGAAAGCCTCTGAAAATATGGATTATCTTGACTGGCAGGAAATAGCTAAAAACTGCGAAGAAAGTTTGAATGATAAAGAAATAAGCGGAGTTATAATTACTCATGGCACTGATTTTCTGCATTATACTTCTTCTGCATTGTCTTTCTTTCTTCGCGATCTGAACAAGCCAGTTGTATTGACTTATGCTCAACGCTCGAGTGATAGAGCTTCAAGTGATGCTGCTTTAAACTTGCAATGTGCTGCAAGAGCTGCAATCTCTGAGATTGCAGAAGTTATGATTGTTGGCCATTCTGGAACTAATGATGATTTTTGCTATGCTTTGCTTGGAAGTAAGGTTAAAAAGCTTCATAGTTCTAGGAGAGATGCATTCAAGCCTGTAAATTGCAAGCCTATTGCTAAAATATTCCTAGATAGAATTGAAACAATAACTCAATTTAAAAGGAGAAATGACGGAAAAGTAAAATTAGATTTGAGCTTTAATAATAAAATTGCCCTGATTAAATTTTATCCTGGAATGGAGCCTGAAATCTTTGAATTTTTGTCAGGAAGGTATGAAGGAATTGTGCTTGAACTTGTAGGATTGGGGCATCTTGCGATTGATGAGGCAAGAAGAAACTTACTTGCTGCAATAAAAAAAGCAATTGATAATGGCATGATTGTTTGTGCTGCTTCTCAGACTATTTACGGCAGGCTTGATCCTCTTGTATACTCTCCTGGAAGAAAACTGATTAAGACAGGAATTATTTTTCTTGAGGATATGCTGGCTGAGACAGCATATGTTAAGCTTGGCTTTGTGCTTGGAAAAGCTAAAGAGCAAGAAAAAATTAAAAAATTAATGTTAACTAATATTGCAGGGGAGCTTAATTCTAGACTTGAAGAATAATTATCCTAATAAATCTGCTAACTCATCTTTACTAAGTTCTCGTATTTGCCTTAAAACTCCTTTTCCTAAGTCATGTTTTTTCTTGTGGTATGCTGCTAAGTAACCAATTAATCCAGGAGCAATTCCTTTTATTGAGTGCCCATATTCTTGGGCAAGTTCTGCCTCAGCTAGATTTGAATAAAGTGATCCATTACAAAACCCTTGTCTAAGAAAATTCATTCTTTCTTTAACAGGCATTTCTCCAAGCACTGGCAAATAATCTTCTGGGTGCTTGGCAATTTCTACTAATTCCAGTGTTCTTAATATGGCTGGATTCATTGCCCTTCTTAAGGCTCTTATTGTGCAAGGAGTTCTTGGCCTTGCTATAAATGCTTCTTCAAATAATGCTTCCACTCTTCCTACATCTTCTTCATTAACTTTTCTTATTATTGACATTTTAACCTCCTATAATTTATTTCGAGTTTTCTATATTAATAGATATTATTAGTATTTAAATCTTTCGGTTTTTCTATGAAAATAGAAAGATAAGGTTTTTATAGTATACTCGAATTATATTATTATGCCTCCTTTATTTGATGAGATTGTGCATAAAGCTTTGTCTAATGATGTTAGAAGGGAAATTCTGCTGAGCTTGTCGAAGAAAGAGAAATATCTGAGCGAGATTTCTTTGGAAATAAAGAAAAAACCCCAGACAATAGACTTTCACTTAAAAATGCTTGAAGAAATAGGGCTTGTTAAAGGTGAATGGAAAGAAGGGAAAAAATATTTTTATTTAACAGATAGGAAAATTGTTGATTTTCTCAGGCATAGAAAACCCATTCCAGAGGAATTCAGGCCTAAGGCTCCGCATGAGATAGTTTTGGATATGTGGGATGACATAAAAAAGAGGCTTGATAAAATTGAAAAAAGACTTGAAAAATTGGAAAAATAAGTTTGAGGCTGGTTGAATAAATTTAAATAATTCAAAATATATAATTAGATATGAAAAAATCAAAAATTATCTGGATTTTTATTCTTGTAGTTATTATAATTGCAGTTTTATTTATAAGATTTATAATTGGAGGAGATGAAGATGATTGGATAAAAGATTCAAGAGGGGTCTGGATAAAGCATGGAAATCCAGCTGAAACTCCTGCAGGAGTTTCAGAACAGCAAACTGCTATTTCATGCGCCTTAAATTTATATAAAGAAAAGAAAAACTCTGGAATGCAATTTTCATCTCAATGCCTTGGCAATTGCGGAGATTATGCTATAGATGTTGTTCATGTTCCAAGAACAGATGAGGATAATATTGAAAGTAATATATGCTCTGATTTTCGAGAAGCCAGGGTTAATCACTTTATTGAACTTGACAAGAATGGGGAAATAGTAAGAATAGTTTGATATTATTTTAAATAATAAATTATCAGAATTAAAAAATATATAACAAATTTGTAACAATAAAAATATAACTATAGATAATAACAGATTAATTTCTCTTCAATTTTATTATTTCTTTTCTTGGATAAGTTCTAATTTTATCCCGCCGAGATATTTTGCCAGAATATTGTAGATTAATGAAATTAGCAAACTCAGAACAAAAGAAACCACTGCAAATAATATGGGGATGGTATATAAGACGCCTGTACTTAACGCATTAAGCCCTGAAATAAAACCGTTGACATCTGAGCCACTCTGTTCTAGATATGCCTGAACATCTGGATTTGCAAGCTGCGCACTAAGGCTGTTTACAGTCATCCTTAAATATATAGAAAGAGCAATTCCAAGAATTATGCCAAATATTATCCCCATCAAGACGCATATCTTGACAAAACTCCAAACTCTAACTCTTTTTAATTCCATATTTCCTTTAATTTTTCTGGGTTTTTAAACATTTTTTAATTTTATTGTAACTGATTAGAAGTAAAGATATAAATAAATCTTTAAGAATTTTAGAGTTTAACGCTATCTTTATATATACTTTTTCTTTGTTCTTTTAATAAGGAAAAATAAGTTTATTCAAAAAATGAAGCAGAAAGAAAAAGAAGAAGTTATTTTAAAGAGCGGATTGGAGATACATCAGCAATTAGACACTGGCAAGCTCTTTTGCAGATGCCCGAGTTTGCTTAGGCAGGACAAGCCAGATTATGAGATTGAGAGAAAGCTTCATGTTATTGCTGGCGAAAGTGGAGAAATAGATGAAGCTGTAAAATTTGAGGCAGGACAAGGAAAAAAGTTTATCTATCAGGGATATTATGATAACTGCTGTTTAATTGAATTGGATGAAGAGCCGCCAAAAGAAATTAATTCTGAAGCTTTGAAAATCGCAGTTCAGATTTCACTTTTGCTTAACTGCGAGATTATGCAAAATTCCCAGATAATGAGAAAAACAGTTATTAATGGAAGCAATGTTTCTGGATTTCAGAGAACAGTTTTGATTGCAAGAAAAGGATATTTAGAAACTTCATTTGGGAAAGTCGGAATTGATTCTGTTTACCTTGAAGAAGATTCTGCGCGCCCTGCTTCTGCCAGCGAGGAAGATGATCCTGAGCTAGAAAATTCTAAAACTTATAAATTAGACAGATTAGGAATTCCTTTAGTTGAAATTGCAACAACTCCTGACATGAACTCGGGGGAAAAGATAAAAGAAGCTGCATTGAAAATAGGGGAGATTTTAAGAGCTTGCAAAGTCAGGAGAGGAATTGGGACTATAAGGCAGGATTTGAATATTTCTATTTCTGCTAATGGAAAAAATTCAGAGAGAGTTGAGATTAAGGGGTTTCAGGAGCCGAAAATAATGATTGAAACAGTTGAAAAAGAAGTTGAAAGGCAGAAAAAATGCCTGAAAGATAAAACTTGTGAGAGAGAAGTGAGAAAAGCAAATAATGATGGAAGTACAACATTCTTGCGTCCGATGCCAGGAGCTGCGAGAATGTATCCTGAAACTGATTTGCCTCTGCTTCATATTTCGCGCGAGCTGATAAATGAAGCTAAAAAAGAGCTGCCAAGAATGAAGCATGAGATTAAATCTGAGTTAAAGTCTTCTGGATTAGAAGAAGAGATGATTAATTTGATTATGTCTGAAAACAAGCTTGAGGATTACAAGGAATTGCTGGAAGTTTATGATAATCCTAATTTGATAGCCAAGCTTTTAGTTTTATGGAAAAAAGAAATTGCTTCAAGAGAGAAAATTCCTGAGAAAAAGATTGATGAAAAATTAACACTTGATGTTCTTGAAAGTATTTTGAATTTAATCAAGAGCAAGAAGATTGATGAATCCCAAGGAAAGAAGATTATGCTGGAAATTGCGAAAGGGAAAGAGATTAATGAAGCTTTGAAAGTAGAAAAAGTTTCTAATTTAGAAGATGAAGTTTTGAAGATAGTTAAGGAAAAGCCAGGATTGTCAATTAATGCTTATATGGGGCTTGTCATGGCTAAGTTTAAGGGTGTTTCTGGGAAAGAGGTTATGGATATACTTAGGAAGATTGTAAAATAGTGCTAATTTCCCGCGACAGTTGTAAATGCCTTGTCTGGCAAAGTTTTTCTATAATCTTTTCCTTCTATAATCATCTTATAACTGCAATCAATCATTGTCCCATCCTTTAATCTTTTGTGCATGGGGCCTCCATGACAATACTGCCACTCTGAGCAATCTTTGCAGTCCCCTTTCTTTTTCCAATCAAAACTTCTAAATTCTTTAAATCTATTTTCCCAAACATCCTTTAAATTATCTTTTCTAACATCTCCTTGAATAAAATCTCTTGAAATATTACTGCAAGAACTGATTTTTCCATCATATAATATTCCTAAATTATTTATTCCTCCAATACAATGAAAGAAAAAAGGATTTACTTCTCCTTCTAATCTCCTACCAAGCCACCCTGCACACCCTAGCTCCACCATTGTGCTTTTTGGATTTGCATAAGTTTGAAAATCTTGAACATACTGCTGATGCAAAAATGAAACAACTTGTCTCATTTGTTCTGGAGATAATAAATAGTTTCTATTAAGATTTGTCCGCCCGATACAATCAAGTTTCATCACGCGAAAATATCTTGCTCCAACTACATCCCTTGCTAGTTTAAATAATTCTGGCAATTCTCCTATATTTTCTGAATGAGCTACTGTTGAAAAAGTGACTACATACCCTTTTTGTGACGCTAATTTAGCTGTCCTCAAGGATTTTTCAAAAGAACCATCTCTGCATCCTCTAAATCTTTCATGAGTCTGCTTTAATCCATCTATACTAACTCCTATTCCAGTAACTCCATATTGCTTAACAATATTTAATAATTCAGATTTATCAGCAAGAATTACTCCGTTTGTTTGTATGTCAATATTTCTAAAACAAGATTTTTTGCTTATTTCTTTTAGAATGTCAATTAAATCCCTTCTAACAAAAGGCTCTCCTCCTGTTATATTTATATGCCTAAATTTAAACATATCAAATTGTTCAGCAATATCATTAAATACTCGAATAACTTCTTCTGCTGAAAGTTCCTGTTCCCTATTCCATGTCTCTCTCGGAGAACCGCAATGAAGGCAATTCAGATTGCAATCTCTTGTAGCTTCCCAGCTTACAATTTGGACAGGATGCTCTTCTATTAATCTTTCAATTTTAGACTTCCATCTATCAAAATAATCCATATAACTCCTATCACCTCAAGTTAAAGAGAAAACTCTTTGAAAATATCCTATTCTATTATCTTTAGGATGACAACCATATATATTATTAACAACTTCAACAGGATTCTGCCAGTCAGCCATTCTACTTTTTGCTGCTGATAATCTTGCAGGAGTTTCAGGATGACAACCATACATATTATTAACCAATTCTACTGGATTTTCTGAATCTGCAATTCTTTCCTTTACTCTTTCAAGTTTTGTTTGGGTTTCTAAGTCTGTCATTTTTGTTTTATCCTGAATTTATTTAGTTAGACTAAAAATCGCAGATATATACAACTTTTTATTAATAAGTTGGACAAAATAGTAAAATTTATAAATAATAAACTATTATGTTCAATATGCCACAAAAAATAGACTTAAAGGATAGAAGAATATTGTATGAGCTGGATATAAATTCAAGGCAGTCATATTCGCAAATAGGCAAGAAAGTTAAATTGCCAAAATCTGTTGTGCATTACAGGATTAATTCCCTTAAAGATAGAGGAATACTAAAAAATACTTATGCGATAGTTAATTTTATCAAACTTGGATATTCACAATATAAAGTTTATCTTAAATTTCATTCTATAAATCCCAAAAAAGAAGAAGAGATTATTAGTTATCTTGCAAAAAAAGAAAAAGTTATATGGGTAACTTCATGCAGGGGCGAATGGAATATTTCAATTACAATAATTTCAAAAAACATAGTGGAATTTGACAAAATTTTGAAGGACATAATCAATAAGTATGGAAAATTTATTTTAGATAAAGTTGTTTTAATTGTAAGTTATTCTCCTCTTTATTCAAGAAATTATATTGCTCCAGAAAAAGAAAAAAAAGAATTTTTGTACATGAAAAATATTGAAAATATAAAAGTAGATGAAATAGAAGAAAAAATATTAAAAATTTTGGCAAATAACTCAAGAGTTTCAATATTGGATATTATAAAAAAATTAAACTTGACAAGAGATATTATTAGTTATAGAACTAAAAATCTTGAAAAATCAGAAGTTATCCTTGGTTATAGGGCATTAATTAACTTAGATAACATAGGTATTCATTTATATAAAGTAATTCTAAGACTGCAAAATTTTTCAGAACAAAAAGAATCTGAATTAATCTCATATTGCAAATCTATTAAAAATATTGTTCAATATATGCGTTTAGTTGGAAACTGGGATGCTGAAATTGAAGTAGAAATAGAAAGCGAGGAAAAACTTTATGATTTAATAAATGAGATTAGAAACAAGTTTGGTAATATAATTAAGGACTATGAGGTGTTGCATATTGTTGAAGAGCATAAGCTGAATTTTTATCCTCTTTAAAGCGAGCCCGCTCACGGGCGAGCTTTTGGTTAATTCTATTGTTATCTAAATTTACATTCCGAAAAGTTTAAATACGTAATATTACGTAATTTGATTATGGAGCTTGTGGGAAAAATCAGCAAGGGGACGAGAATGGACCAGATATACATCCCTAAAAATCGAGCCGGATTTAACGGCGGGGAATATGTTTTAATCCTGCCTTTGTCAAGCCAGAATATTAAGAAAGAAAAATTTAAGCTGTTTTTTTATGGAATTAGCAATTTGGAGAAGATAAAACTGAGACTAATTGAGGAAATTTTTAATTTAATTGGAAAAAATGCTGATTTTGAAAATATTATTATAACAGGAAGCTTTCTTGAAAGAGGATTTTGCTTTAATGACATTGATATTTTGCTGGTTTCTGGCAAGAAAGGAGATTATGAGAATATTAAGGGAAAAATTGAAGATAATTTTGGGATTAAAGCTCATTTTCTGATTTTAAATAATAAAGAGCTTGCTTCTGGCTTGTCTTCTGAGCCATTATACGAAATGATGCTGAGCAAATGCATATCCTTGAAAAGAATTTCTTTGAATGTGAAAAGAAAAATCAACTATAAAATTTTAGACTTGGCTCTGCTGAAAAGCAAAACTTTAATTGACAATTTCAAGATTTTAAATGGAAATGAGAAATATTATCTTGTTTTGAATATGATTTCTATTCTTTTGTTTGTTCAGGGAAGAAAATTAAGCAAGGAGATTATTAACAGAGAAATTGAAAAATTATTTAGTGTTAAAATAAGCGAGATTAAAAACAATTTTGTTGATATTAAATTTCTAAAAAGATACAAACAGATTTATAATAAAACTTTTAATAAAATTATGGAGAATATAAAATGAACAGGAATAAGCTTATTGAGATATTTATTTCAAATCTGGCAAATTCTATTATCCATAAAATTCTTGAGAAAGCAATTGAACAAGCAGAGATTGCTGAAAAATATGACAAGGAAGTAAGAAACAGCTGGCAAATTGCAAAAATATACAGGGAAAAAATAAATCCTTCAAATAGAAGTTTGCCTTTTAGAGATATTTCAGAAATTAAAAGCAAGATTAAGAGCAAAATCGAAAATGAGCTGAAATTGAGAATAGAAAAAGGATACAAAAATATTAATCTTGAATTAATCGAAAAGTTTATTGAGAGAGCATTGAAGGATATGCTTGTAATAGAAAAAGCTTAAAAAGCTTGAGAAACAAGCTCGCCTCATCAGAGGCTCGCTTTAAGATAGATTTTTATATAACTCTATTTTGAATAAATTATGTTAACTAAGGAAGAAGCAAAAGAGAAAATTGCTAAGCTTGTAAAAGAATTTTCTGAGATTCATAAAGCTCATCTAGACTCAATGCCCGAAGAAGATATAAAATTTCAGTTTATTGAGCCACTTTTTGAAGCTCTTGGCTGGGAAAGAAAAGATATTTCAAAAGAAAAAAGAGTTTTAAAGGGAAGAGCAGATTATATTCTTAAACTTGGAAATCAAGAAGTTCTTGTTATTGAAGCAAAGAAAACAAATGTCTCTTTAATGGAGGAAGAAGGAAGGCAAACTGTTTCTTATGCTTATCATAGAAAGATTAAGTTTGCAATTTTAACTAATTTTAAAGATATTCGAGTTTATCATGCTCTTTCAAATATAAAAAATATAGACAAAAATTTGCTAAAAGTAAATAATGCTTATTTTAGGTTAAATGTAAGCGAGTTTTTAGATAAATTTGATTTGTTATGGCTCTTATCTAAAGAGAGTTTTGAACAGCAAGAGATTAATAAATTACTTTCTGCAAAAGATGAAAAATTAAATAAGCCGGTTGATGAAAGCATACTTGATGATTTATTGAATATTAGGAGTTGGCTTTCTAAGGAGCTAAAAGTTAAGAAAAATTATCTTGAGCAGGAAAAGATAGATGAGATTATACAGATTTTAATTGATAGATTGATTTTTATTAGAAGTGTTGAGGATAGAGGATTAGAACCAATGAATTATCTGAAAAGTTTGGAAAGTGATGTTAGGCAACAACAAGTAAAACTTCAGTTATTTCCTTATTTACTTGAAAAATTTGCAGAGTTTAACAAGAAATATGATTCTAAGCTCTTTGAGCCGGGCTTGCTTGAGAAAGAAGGGGCTTTTTCTGATGATATTTTAAGAAAAGTTATCCTTACTTTATATTCTGGAACTGAAAATAATCAGGAGAGATACTTATTTGATCAAATTCCAGGAGATTTGTTTGGGAGCATTTATGAGCAGTATTTAGGGACAATTTTAGCAAGCACTGAAAAGAGAGTTAAGCTTGAAAGCGGAAGCGGAAAGAGAAAAAAGATGGGAATTTATTATACCCCTTCTTACATTGTTGATTATATTGTTAAGAATAGTGTCAAAGAATATATTAAAGACAAGTCAATTGATGAGATTTTGCAAGTGAAAATTGTAGACCCTGCCTGTGGTTCTGGCTCATTTCTAATTAGGGCTTTTCAGGAAGTTTGCGACAAAATTGAAGATTTATTAAAAGCAGGGAAGAGAAGCGAAAAATGGACTACTTTTAAGAATTATAAAGAGAGATTAAGTTTAGGACAGAAAGCAATGATAATGGGCAATTGTATTTATGGGGTAGATTTGGATGAGAAAGCTGTTGAATTAGCAAGATTAAATCTTCTTCTTAAAATGCTTGAAGGAGAGGATCAAGAAAGTAAAAAGTTGATGTTGCCTCATTTAGGGAATATCAAATGCGGAAATTCATTGATTGATGATCCAAAAGTCTCAGATAAAGCTTTCAAGTGGGAAGTTGGCTTTAAAGATGTCATGGCTTCTGGAGGATTTGATGTTGTGATTGGAAATCCTCCCTATATAAGGATACAAACCTTGTCTGGTTCTTATAAGAAGATAGCAGAGAGTTATTCTAAAAATTATGAATCTGCACAAGGGAATTATGATATTTATTCTTTATTTGTGGAGAAGGGAATTAAAATTTTGAAAGAAAAAGGAAAGTTAGGATTTATCCTTCCGAACAAGTTTTTTATATCTAATTATGGAAAACCTTTAAGGGACTTTATAACTAAACAAGAATACCTAAAAGAGGTTATAAATTTTAAAGACAACCAAATTTTTGAAAGAGCAAGCACCTATACTTGTTTATTATTCTTACAAAAGTCTCTAAACAAAAAAATAAAATATTCTGAAATGGCTAATATTGATAAAATATCAGAATATTTAGATATAATCTCTCAAAAAAAGATGTTTGATAATAGTGAACTGAAAATAGGAGAAATTAATTTAATAGATTTAGGAGATGTATGGAATTTTAATGTTGGAAATTGTTTCGAGATAATTAATAAGCTTCTTTCTATAAGAACCACTTTAAAAGACTATAAAGATAAATATTTTCAGGGTGTGGCAACAAGCGCAGACTCTATATATCTTGTAAAAATAATAGAGGACTTGGGAGATAAAATAAGAATCAGAAGTGAAGCAACAAATAAAGAGTATGTCATAGAAAAAGAATTAACTAGAAAATTAGTAAAAGGAAAAGATATAAGTAGATATTTTGTAGATTACTCAAATAGAATCTTAATTTTTCCTTATGTTAAAAGAGAAAGTGGCTATGAACCTCTCTCTGAAGAAGAGATTAAAAAATATAAAGGAGTATATAACTATTTTAAAGAGTTAGAAGATAATATTAAAAATAGAGAACATAAAAAATTATCTAAATCTAAAAGTTGGTTTGCATTAACTTATCCAAGGAGTATAAACTTATATGATTTACCTAAGATAATGACACCCAATAGTGCCTTTCGTCCATCATTTTATTTTGATGAGACCACTCATTATTATATGACTTGTGGTGTTGCAGGAGGATTTGCAATTATATTAAAGAATAATTCAGAAGTATCTTCAAAATATCTTTTAGCAATTTTGAATTCTAAGCTAATGAATTTTCTTAATAAAAATATAGGGACTTCTTTACAGGGAGGATATTATTCTTATGATCCTAAAATAATATGCAGGTATCCTATCAAGATTGCTTCAAAAAATCCGCAACAAAAAATTATCTCGCTTGTCGAAGAAATGCTAGAACTGCAGAAAAAATATCATGATGAAAAAATTAGCGGAAATGAAAAGGAGAGATTAAAACAACAAATTGACAATGTTGATTATGAAATTGATGAAGAAGTCTACAAGCTTTATGGTATAACTGATGAGGAAAAGAAAATTATTGAGGAAAGCTTAAAATCAAAGCCAGACTAATAAAATTTAAATAGGTAACAAACTATATTAATAAGAGGTTGAGAGGCAAAATGGAGCTTGTGTCATTAAAAAATGTTTCTATGAACTCGAAGATTTTATTACTTGAAGAGCTAGGTTATGGCTCAAATGGCAAATTTGTGTTGGATTCTAATGGAAACAAAGTTCTTGACAGATACTTAGAGATACCAGTAGAAGTAGAAAATATGGTTATTCTTCCAGGTAGCGAAATAGTTCTTGACAATAATGAGCTAAGTATTTCCAAGTATATCGAGGAGTTTGGAGATGTCTTCTGATGACCCTATTGAGAGTGCTGCTGCTGGGATTACAAAAGGAATTATTGAGCTTTCATCTGAAAAAATAAAAGAATGGATAAGAAAGTTTAAGGATAGAAAACTTGCTTTTATTCAAGATAAAAGTGTTATAGAAGTTGTTAAGGAGCAATATGCTTCTGGTGAGAGCAAGTTTTATAGCAAATATATCAAAAATAAAGATATTCTATTTTTGACGAGGTTGGGCTTAACTTTAAGAAAGATAGAAAATGATATAGAAAGAGTTACAAACTTGCAACAGAAAATACTGAAAAAATATGAAGTAAGAGGTCTTCATATCTCTTATTTTGTGCAGAATGGCATTTTAAACAGATATATAGGGCTTTTAATTGAAGATATTTCTTCTGAAGAAGAATTAGAAGAAAAGATACTTAATATCTTGGAAAATATTGAAAAGCATACTCTTTTTGTAACTGGACAAGACAAGCCTGAAAGAGTGATACAAAGTGCATTGACAATAGTTTCATCGCATAATCCTACAATTTTTATAGTCTCAGGCATTGGTTCTGCATCAAAAATAGTCAAAGAATGTTCACAAAAGTTAGAGTCCTTGATGACAAATTATGAACTTGAAAAAGTGAGTGGTGGTAAAAAAGAAATTTTGTTTTTTAAAAGAAAAGTTAAAATATAGAAAAGAGCCTCACTAAATGTTTATAAATCTAAAAATCAGGAGATAAACATGGAACGCAGATACATAAAAGACATATTGGAAAAAGGAAAAGAGGAGAAAGTTCTTGTGAAAGGGTGGGTTCATGAGACAAGAGAACTTGGAAAAATCAGATTTCTTATTTTGCGGGATGTAACTGGGATTATTCAAGTTGTGGCTGTGAAAGATAATTCTGAATTTAAGAAAATGAATCAATCCCGCGAGAATGTGATTTCTGTTTCTGGAAATCTTGTTAAATCAAAACAAGCACCAGGAGGAATTGAGATTGTTCCTGAAAAAATTGAAGTAATTGCAGAAGCTGAACAGCCTCTTCCTATAGATGTTTCTGATTTTTCAAAAACAGAGCTGCCGAAAAGATTAGATTACAGGTTTTTAGATTTGCACAGAAAAAGAACTCAGGCAATTTTCAAAATTCAATCTGTAATTTCTACTGCATTCAGAGAGCACTTTATAAAAAAAGGATTTGTTGAATTTCAGCCACCCTCTATAATTTCAAGTGCAAGTGAAGGAGGCACAGAATTATTTCCTGCAAAATATTTTGAGAAAAATGCTTATCTTGCTCAATCTCCACAATTATATAAACAAATGATAGCATGTTCAATGGAAAAAGCAATGACAATTACTCCTGTTTGGAGAGCAGAGAAGCATAATACAATAAGGCACTTGAATGAGAGCAGACAGATGGATATAGAGATGGCATTTGCAAATCAAGAAATAATTATGAAAGAATTAGAGGAAGTTATTCAGTATATAGTTAGACAAGTGATAGAGAGATGCGAAAAAGAACTTGATTTACTTAATGTTAAATTAAAAGTTCCAAAAGGAGTTTATCTTTCATATGAAGAAGCAATTAAGAAAGTCAAGGGAAAGATAGGAGAGGACTTCACTCCAGAACAAGAGAAAAAGCTTTGTGAGATGTATCCTGATTCAGTTGTTTTTACACATTCTTGGCCTTCTTCAATCAAACCATTTTACATTATGCCAAAAAATCAGGAAAAGAATGCAAAATATACAGAGGGGTTTGATGCTCTTTACAGAGGAATTGAAATTTCTTCAGGAGGACAGAGAATTCATATTCCAGAATTGCTTGAGAAAATGATAAAAAAGAAAGGACTGAATCCTAAAGATTTTAAGAGCTATATTGACAGCTTCAGATATGGTGCTCCTGAACATGCAGGCTGGAGCATTGGTTTGGAAAGATTTACAATGGTTTTGCTTAATCTTGGAAATATCAGAGAAGCTTGCATGTTTCCGAGAGACAGGGATAGACTTGTGCCTTAATTAGATTTATAAAACTTAATTCTTATTAATAGACATGAAAATAGGATATATTATTCACCCAAGAAAAGATGTAATCAAAAGAATTGAATGGATAGGCAAGCATAAATTTGATTTTGTTGATTTGTTTTTAGAAGAGGATATTGCTGTTCCTGAAAAAATTAATATTGCTCAAGTTAAATCAATATTAAAAAAATATAATTTATCTGCAGTCGGGCATACTGCATGGTATCTTCCTATAGGTTCTCCTATAAAATTAATTAGAGAATGTGCAATTAAAGAAGCTGAAAGATATTTTAAGATTTTTAGGCAATTGAAAGTCGAGTATGTTACAATTCATGCATTTTGGCCTCCAAGTATTTTTTCTGATAATGAAGGAGTTGAATATCAAATTGAAACACTAAAAAAATTAGTAAAAATATCAAGAAATTACAATCTTCGCTTGATGTATGAGCCAATTGATACAGAAAGAGACAATCTTAAAAATGTTTCAAAAATTTTAAGCAATGTTTCTGAATTATATTTTCATTTAGATATAGGGCATGCAAATCTATATAAGAAAAAAATAAATGATTTTATAAAAAAATTTCATAAAAAATTAGTGCATATACATTTGCATGACAATCATGGAAAAGAAGATGAGCATCTGCCATTAGGAAAAGGAAATATTGATATTGAAAAAGTTATAAGAGAATTGAGAAAATATGATTATGATGGGACTATTACTTTAGAAATTTTTAAGGGCAATAATAAAGACTTGTTAAGAAGCAAGGATAAATTAAGAAAATTATGGAATTCTGAATAACTTTATAAAACTTAGTTTTTATTCAAAATTTAACCCCAAAACTTTTTTTATAAACAGTTCAATTTCCTGGATTTTTTCTTTATTCAGAGAAACTTGCAATCCATAATTAGTTGGCTTAGTTAAGATATAACCTTTTTTTATTAATTCATGAGCTATTTTATCAACATCTTTTCCTTGATGGCTCGGAAATCCACTTTTTAATGTATCAAAATGAGTGTGCTTGTTTCCAATAATTCTTTTTCTTCTTAGATTATAAAGCAAAGTAGCTTTAATGTTATCTTCATCACTAAAAACCATTTTTACCTCTTTTTTGTTCTAAATCCCCACTATTTTTCTAAGAAAAAACCCTTTAAATATTTAATAATATTTCAATAATTGTTAATAAAAAACATAAATAGAAACATTTATAAATGCAGGAATCCTACAATCTCTATGGAAAACGAAACAGTTTTTATAGAAGTATTTGGAAGCAATCCGGTAATGAGAGTTTTGGATTTTTTAATTGGATTTCAATTATACGATTATCCTTTAACAGAGATAGCAAGAAATTCTGGTGTTTCCTATTCTACTTTGCAGACATTCTGGAATAATCTTGAGAAAAATAATATTGTAATAAAAACACGAAGAGTTGGAAAGTCTGATTTATATAAGTTAAATATAAAAAACCCTGCTGTCCAGCAATTAATAAGATTAGACTGGAATCTTGTTAAGGGCGTTGAAATTCCTGTTTGATTATGGAAAGAAAATTTAAAATTCTTGCCACTGGAAATTTTTACTTCCCTGCTCTTGATACAAACAAAAAATTTATTGTTCTTGATACAATTGATTTAGAGATAAATATGAAAAATAATAAAGTATTCAATCATCTATTAAAAAAGGAATTCTGGATTTTCAAGTCTTGGCAGAACCAATTTGGAGTGAGCTTAAAAAATTTATTAGAAATAAAAAAGAGTATAAAAACTGCTGGTTTGTGCCTTTAAGAATAAGCCAGATTAATCACAAATTTGTAGTGAGCATAGATGCTTTGAAGAAACAATAAACTTATAAAATACTTCTATCTTCTTATTATATGAAACAGCCAGACAAAGAAGAAATCTTGAAGCAAGCAAAGAAAATTATGGATAATTTTCATTCTGCACTAGAAAAGATTGAAAAAGAGAAATTAGAAGAAGCAAGAGTTGAGAGAGATGAATGCGAGAGAAATGAGACTGAGACATGGAAAACTGATTCTGATTTTCGAGAAATTATGTTTAAGAATGCAAAAAGAAAAAAAGATGAATGCATAGAGGCAGAGAAGGGAAAATGGACGCAATAACAGAACTTAGAAGAGAAATAGATAAGACAGATGCAAAAATATTAAAATTAATTGAAAAAAGATTTGAAATAAGCAAGAAGATTGGAGAAATAAAAAAAGAAAATCATATTCCAGTAGAAGATTGTGAGAGAGAAAATGAGATAATTAACAAGGAAGCAAATAATTCAAGGTTATCAAGAAAGTTTATTAGTGAATTGTTTAATTTAATATTTAAGGAATCTAAGGAGATGCAGAAATGACAATTTTATTAGAGCCGAGAATTGAAGCAAAAGAGGCAGAACTAATAGAGAGAATTGAACAAATTGTTAGAAATGAAGATTCGAAACAGACAATTGATTCTATTATTGATAGGGCAGAGCAGGAAATAGCAAGATACTCATTAAGATTAGAAAATCCTAATTTTATTTTAAGAAGAAAATTGGTAGAAAAACTAAAACAACTTGCAAGATTTGACAATCCTCTTGGAAATGTGTTTTCTAATTTTGAAACAGATGTTATTGGATTGATTGAATTACTTAGTTCAGAACTTCAGGGAGCATATAAAGAGCTTTATCATGGATTATGCAACAAAATTTTTTCAAGTTATATGAGACAAGCAAGAACAGAAAATTATCATAATTATGAAATGGACTTTAGAGACCCATATAAAAATGAGCAGTGGGAAGTTCCAGTAGTTCATATCCACAGAGATATTTTAGAAAGTGGAAAAAAACAAAGAGCAAGAAAAATTAATAGACAAATATGGAAACAGAAAAGAGACTTCAGATATACTTGAAAGAAATTGAAAAAAACAATCAGAAAGGGAAAAAGATAAATGCAATTTTGCAAATAAATCCTAATTCCGAGAAAGAAGCAAAAGAAATTGACAAAAAACTGGAAAAAGGAAAAGCAGGAAAATTAGCTGGAAAAATTATTGCAGTCAAGGCAAATATAAATGTGAAAAATTTGCAAGCAAGTTGTGCTTCTTTAACTTTGAAAGATTATATTTCTGGTTATGATGCTAGCGTGATTGAAAAAATTAAGAAAGAAGATGGATTAATTATTGGAATTACAAATATGGATGAGTTTGCTTGTGGTTCATCTGGGGAAACTTCTGCATTTTCTCCTTGTAAAAATCCTGCTTGCTTGGATTTAATTCCTGGTGGTTCGAGTTCTGGCTCAGCTGCTGCTGTAGCTGCAGGATTTTGTGATTTAGCTCTTGGCTCTGATACAGGGGGGAGCATAAGAAATCCTGCTTCTCACTGCGGTGTTATAGGAGTTAAGCCAAGTTATGGACTAGTTTCAAGATATGGTTTAATTGATTTATCTATGAGCTTGGACCAGATTGGAGTTTTTTCTAAAAATATTGATGATGCTGTTTTATTGCTGAATGTTATAAAAGGCAAGGATGAGAAAGATGCTACATCATTTGAGAGCAAGGAAATAAGATTAGAAAAATTAAATAAAATTACAATAGGAATTCCTAAAATTAATATACAAGATTCTAGGATAAACAAATTAATTGATGATAAAGTTAATGAGATTGCGAAGAAAAATAATTGGGAGTTAGTTGACATTAAACTTGAGCATGTGAATTTAGGAGTTCAGACTTACTATCCTATTTGTTATGTTGAATTTTTTTCAGGAACAAGAAAATTTGACGGAAGAAGATTTGGGAAGAAGATTGAGGAAAGCTGTGGAGAAGAGGTTTTAAGAAGAATTTTAGGAGGGAGCGAGATTTCAAAAGCAGAATTTAAGGGATTGTATTATCGTCGTGCTCTTAAGGCTAAAAACATAATTAAGAAAGAGTTTGAAGATGCTTTCAAAGACGTTGATGTTATAATTATGCCAACTGTGCCAAGATTGCCTCATAAACTTAATTCGAAGATTTCAGTTGAGGAGATGTATGGTTATGATGTTTTAACTGTTTTAGCTAATTTAGCTGAAATTCCTGCAATTAGTGTGCCTGCTGGGAAGATTGATAATGTTCCTGTCGGGCTTCAAGTTCTTGCCCCGAGATTTTCTGAGAGCTTGATGCTTTCTGTTGCCGAGCAATTCTCCGAGACTAAATAATTATATTAACAAACAGGATTGCGAGATGGAGAGTTTGAAAATCTCAAATAATTTTATATTTTTCATTAATTCTTCTGTGCAAGCCAGATGTTAAATCTTTGTTGAGAGTATTACTCCAAAAGCCATTTCCACAAAGGAATAAACTTTATTTTTTTATTGCATATTTTTTCTTTTCCATCATAATCCTTTGTGATTATAACCAAATCTTTGCATTTTAATTCCTTACTTGCTTTTATTAATGCTTTAACTTCTCTTTTTTTTGTTTCTGCATTATCTACATTATAACAAACTTGTATCAATTGCTTGGCTTTTAATCCTTCTTTTACAACAAAATCAACTTCTTCGTGCTGGATGTTTTTCCAATAGAAAATATCAATCAAATAATTATCAAAAGATTTTTTCTTTAATTTAAGAAAAACTGCATTTTCATAAAGTTTTCCATAATCTTTGCTAAATTTCAGCCCAATAAAGTTAAAGATGCCATTATCAATGCAGTATATTTTTCTTGGGTTTTGAAACCGGTCTTTAATCTTATAAGAAAAAATCAGGTTGTCAAAAAATAAGAAAGAATTTTTTATCAGTCCGAAATAATTTTCTATTGTCGGAACCGATATTTTTATGCCTCTGGACTTAAAATAATTTGCCATTTTGTTAAAACTAAGCAAAGAGCTTACATTTCCTGCGAGATAATATGAAAATTCCTCTATAACGCTTTCTTTTCTTATATTCCTGCTTAAAATATCTTTACTAAGAATGTCATTGAATAATTGGCTTAGTATCTGCTCTTTATTTTCTGAAAGAACAACTTCTGGAAAACCTCCAAAATTTAAGTATTCTTCAAGAAACTTTTTTATGTTTGCTCTGTCTTTTTCTGTCAAAATCTTTTCAATTTCATATTTTTTGAATTTCAAGAATTCTCTAAATGAGAGAGGCATTAATGTTTTTGATAGATGCCTGCCTGTCAGCAATGTTCCATAGTCCTTGCTTAAGAGGGAAGCATTTGAACCTGAAACAAATATCTTAATTTTTCCTTTAAATTCATCATAGACGCTTCTTACATGTCTTTCCCATCCTCCTATTTTTTGAACCTCATCCAGGAATAAATAAACTTTTCCTTTATTCAAAAGATTTTCAGAATGAATTAACTCTATAATATCATCAAAGTATTCTTTTTTTAATGGAAAAAGCTTTCTGTTCTCAAAATTTACATAAACTATTGATTCTTTGTCGGCTTTTTTAAGTAGCTCTTTTATTTTATTGAACATCAAAAAAGTTTTGCCGCATCTTCTTATTCCAACTATATCATTTATCAAATCGCTTGAGTCTATTTCAACTTCTCTTGAAATAACTTCTGGCAATTCCTTTTCCCAAAATTCGTATATTACTTCCCTTATCATTTTATTTATACTTAATGATATTTATTAATATTGTTAAGTATATTTAATACTATTTAAACCTTTTGGTGCGGGGATTATTAGAACTTGATGCTTTCTGTTGGGAAGATGCTTGAAAAATGATTTTTAATCCTTAGGTAACACGCCCCACGATAAGTTAATCTTAAGGATTAACTTCCCAACATTTTCCTCGGGAAATAGAAAAATTAAATTAATTATGGGCAAGTAACCTTTGTGGTTTTTATATTATCTTGTGATAACCCTACTTCAATATTATGTTCTCCAGAAGTATAATTTTTATCTTTTGTCTTAACCACTGTGAATACCTGACCAGATTCCCCCACCTTTATATCAAACGGCCAAACATCTATTTCCTGTCCATCTATTTTATGAACAACCCAATCATTTTTTGAAATATCAGAAGAACCAGTGTTTTTTACAACTACTTCTATACCGTTCTTCCCAAATGAATCTCTGCATAATGTTCTTGTGTTAACAAATTCAAAATTCTTTTCTCCAGTTTCAGATGAGAGGCACTGACTACAAAAACATTGTACAGCATTAATAACTCCTTCATTTTGTAGTCTCGCAAATCCTCCAGTCCCTGAAGGTCTACCACCCGTTTCTACACATTTATTCTTACAATAATCCATTATGCCTTCATCATCACATCCATTTTCAAAGACATCGCAAGCAAAAAATATACTGTATAAGCACTCTTCTGGATTATATTGATTGTAAATCGCTATTCCTTGTTGAACTTCGTTGCCATATGCAATAACCATTTTTCCTTGACCCGTATTACTTTGATTTTCATTTTCTTCAGTATTAGTATTTTCAATATTTGACTTGGTTTGGGTGTTTATACTTTGATTTTGAATATCTTGATTTTGTGAAGATGTATCTTTTTCATTTAAACTTTTAAAGATATAAAATCCTACTACCATAATTACTATCACTACAAAAATGGCTATTATTATATAAGTTCCTCTTTTCATAATTAATTTACTTATTATATATTTATAAACATTTAGTTCAACTCCTTTCCACAGCGCTAAACTTTTTGGTAATACGCCCAGCCACTACCCTAAACTTTTTTAATCAGAAGTTATTCGGTTTATGTAGGAGATTTAATCCTAAGGATTAACTCCCAAGAGTCTAAAAACCAAAAGATATATAAACTATAGTTTGACTATAGTTATATGGTAACCACGATACAGCTTAATGAGAATGTGAAAAGTGCACTTGATAGAATGAAAACTAATAAAGAAACTTATGAGCAAGTAATTTTAAATTTAATGAAAATTGCTGAAAAATGCAAAAAAGAGCAGGAGCAATTGTTAATTGAGGGTTATAAGGAAATGGCTGAAGAAAGCCTGAAAATAACAAAAGAGTTTGAATCAATTGAAAATCTTGACGATTGGGAGTGGTAAATGCAAATTAAAAGAGGGGAAATATTTTTAGCTAATTTAGAGCCAACAAAAGGGAGAGAGCAAGGTGGAATTCGTCCTGTTTTAATAATTCAAAATGATAATGGAAATAAATATTCACCTGTTACAATTACTGCTGCTATAACCTCAAAAATATTTAAAAAAGAGTATGCGACTAATATCTTCATTTCAAAATCTGAATCCAGATTAGATAAAGATTCTACGATTATGCTAAACCAAATCAGAACGATTGATAGTTCTAGATTAATTAAAAGAATAGGATTTCTTGATAATTTTACAATGAATAAAGTTGATAGGGCAATTAAAATCAGCTTGGCTCTTGACTAAGGTGAAAGATGAAGAAAAATAAATTTTTCAGCCTTTTAAATTCTGAAGAGATTTAAAATGAAAGAAAAATATTGCGAGAATTATCCATTATGGGCTGTATTTCTGACAAATCTTGTTTCAATAGGAATTTATTTAATCGGAATATTTATAATATTACAGATTGGAATTATCTGGCTTGTTTTATATTTGATTTATATTCTTTTCTTGGAAATCAAGCTGATGAGAGGGCATTGTGTTGACTGCTATTATTACGGAAAAACCTGCGCATTTGGAAGAGGAAGAATAAGCAGCTTATTTTTTAAAAAAGGAAATTCAAAAAATTTCTGCAACAGAAAAATAACCTGGAAAGATTTAATTCCTGATTTTCTTGTTTCTTTAATTCCTGTTATTATTGGAATTGTTTTGTTGATAATAAATTTTAGTTTTCTTGTTTTGCTGTGGGTTGTCTTGCTGATTATTCTGACATCTGCTGGAAATGCTTTTGTCAGAGGCAAAATAGCATGTAAATACTGCAAACAGAGAAAAATTGGATGTCCTGCTGAAAAATTATTTAAGAAAAAGATTGATTAACTTTATAAATATTTGAAGAATTTTTAAAAAATGAGAATAGGAAAAATTAATCTGAAATTTTTGGGAAATTCCGGGTTTTTAATTGAAAATGATAAAAAAATTTATATTGATCCTTACAATATCTCTGAAAATCTGCCTAAAGCCGACATAATTCTTGCAAGTCACGGACATTATGACCACTGTTCTCTTGCTGATATTGAAAAAATTGTCAAGAAAGGAACAATTATTGTTGTTTCTGCTGACTGCCAGAGCAAGATTACAAGAATAGAAGATGTGAATATGCAGATTATTGAGCTGGGAGATGAATTAAATTTTGAAGGAATAAGAATACAGGCTGTTCCGGCTTATAATCCTAAAAAGCAGTTTCATCCAAAATCAGAAGGATGGATGGGTTATATTATCAAGTTTGAAAATATTATAATTTATCATGCAGGAGACACAGATAAAATTCCAGAAATGGAAAAATTGACAGGATATGGCAAACAGGGAAATGAGTTTATTGCTTTGTTGCCTGTTGGGGGGAATTATACAATGGATGCGAGCGAGGCTGCTGAGGCTGCTTCTTTAATCAAGCCAACTCTTGCGATTCCAATGCATTATGGAGCTGTTGCGGGCTCGGAAAAAGATGCTGATAATTTTGTAAAATTGTGCTTTGAGTTTGGAATAAAAGCTATAAAATTGGAGAAAGAGATATGAAACCTGAATTTATTGCAGGAGATGAGAAGAGATTTTTTGAATTTATAGGAAACTTGCAAGAGAAAGACAAAATTGCTATAATCTCGCATACAGACCCCGATGGGATATGCTCTGCTGTTATTGCTTCCAGAATTATCAAGCCCGATTATATTGATTTTATAAATTATCAACAAGGAATTTACTTTAAAGTAGTTGAAAATTTAAAAAAAAGAAAAATCAGCAAAGTTTTTTTCTTGGATTTGGTTGTTGAAGGAGAAAAAGAAGCAATCAGGGAAATAGAAAAATTTGCTGAGATTGTTGTTATTGACCACCACCCACTAACAGCCGACTTGAATTCAAGAAAAACTATTTTTTTGAAATCTGAAAGCAGATTTCCTGCCACTTATTTATGCTATTATTTATTCTCAAAAATACAAAAAATTCCTTCATGGATTGTGGCTGTTGGAATAATTGATGATATGCCTCAGAAATATAATGAGAAAAACTGCAATAAAGTATTTTTAGATTTTGAAATTGAAAGATTTCAGTGTGATTTATGGCGTGTTGTTTCTGACATCAGCTTTGCAATTGCTTATTTTAAAAACAAGGAGAAAGAAGTTTATGATTTGCTTATGAGGGCAAGGAATCCTGAAGAACTTAAGATAAATGAAATTGTTAAAAAAGTGAGAAAAGATTATGAATTCTGGCTTGATAGATACAAAAAAGCAAGAGAAGTTTATGGAAACCTGATTATTTTTACTATGAATCCAAAATATGCAATAAAATCTTTTTTGATAAATAAAATAAGCTCAATTTCCGAGAATAAAGACAAGGCATTTATTTTTATAAGAGAAGAAGAACCATTATCTATTTCAGCAAGATGTCAGGATAAGAAAATCAACTGCCCTGTTTTATTGCAAGAAGCTGTAAAAAATATTCCTAAAACGCAGGTAGGGGGACATGTTGCTGCTGCTGGAGCAAGAGTTCCAAGAAAATATCTTTCTGATTTCAAGAAAAATCTAATTGAAGCCTATAAAAAATTAAATCATTAGTATAAAGCACCACTAATAACTTAATTAATGCTACTAATACATTAATTTTAAATTAATTATCCATAATATAACTAACATAAAATATAATTAAAATTAATTAAGCCATTATTATCCTTAATTAACTGATAACTTAAGATTGTGTAAATTTAATTATTAGCGATAATAGAGATTAATTTAGTATTAATATTTTAATAAGTTTCAAGCTGGTGAAGAAATTTGAGCTCATCTGGGCTTTTTGCGTTATTTCCGACAAAATCTGCGATTTCTCTATTAAAATTATCCCATGCAGCATAGGCGCACGGAATTTCAAGCTCTTTTGCCTGAGCGAATATTTCTCTGTTTCTTGCTGCAATATAAATTATTGGCTCTCTGTATTTGTATGTGAATTCTTCTGGAAGATTTCCTTTTGAAACAAAAATTACATCAAAAACCTGCGACAAGCCTGCAGCTTCAAGAATTGCTGGCATGTATTCCTGCAGGCTTGGAGTTATTAATGCGAGAGCATATCTTATTTTTAATTTTCTCAGCATATTTTCAACATCCTTGTAAACTGCTTCTGGATGCTCTTTTAAATACGCAATAATTTCTTCTGCATACCATTTTCTTGCTTTTCCCAGTCTTTGCTCTTCTTTTGTATATGGCATTATTTTTTTCATTGCTTTGTCTATACCCAGAAAAAAATCCTTTCTGCCTTTCCATTGAGCAAGACTTTTGTCTCCTGTCAACCTGATAACTCTATCAAACCATGTCTTGTGCGGCTCAATAAAAGCCTCATGTTTGATAAGAAATCCATCTATGCCTGTTGCTATTATCTCCTTATACATAAATTATTTATTCTTTTCTTTATTTTATACTTTTCTATACTTCAATATATATTATAAAATTAAACTTTCTAATTGGCTTAACAGCTTGTAAAAATTTATTAACTCTTGTTTTCTATTGTTTTTATGAGAATTGGGATAATCGGGCCAAGCAAGATTGAATATGTTGAAGAAATTAATCCGGAAGCCAGGAAGATAATTGCGGAGACAGCAAAAATCACTGCAAAAAGCAATAATGAAATAGCAATAACTCCTGATAAAGGAAGTGTTTCTGAATTTTTTGCACAGGAATTTATTAAAAATAAAGGAAAAAAAGTTTGGGAAGTTTTGCAAAGAAAAAGGAATCAGCGCGAGAAAGATGGAGAAGTGTTAGTTATTTCTGTTCCTTTTTCTACTAGTTTTTGAAAATTTTTTTCACTCTTCCAGATATCGGATAGTCTTTTTCTCAATTCTTGATGTTTTGGATATCCTTTGTCATCCTCTTTTAAGATGTCCTGAAATTCTTCATTAATAAGAAAAGTTACGCTTTCTTTAAGCATATGTGCTTTTTCTGTTCCTATTCTTTCTTCAACTTTTTCAAAGAAAAACTGATGGAAATTAAAATGGAGTAATTCATGTGTTAAAACTTCGCAAAATTTTTCTGGAGAATATAGATAATAAATCATTATCTCATTTGTTTTTAACATATAAGGACAAAATTTTATTGTGGTTAGAATAATCTTAAAATTTCCAACTGTTTTTTTACCAGTTACTTCTTCAATCCTTCTAAATATCTCCCTTTCTTTTCTGAACCATAGTTTATTAATATTATTTACTATTCTTTTTATAAGCTCTTTTTCTATTATATATTTTTCTTCTAAATATGTGCTTATATTTTCTCTTTTTAATTCTGTGGGAACTTTATCTTTCCATTTATCATTAGAAAGTGCTTTTATATAATTTTTATAGTCTTTTTTTATATCAATCTTAAATTTGCATCTCATATTCCATGTATTTCCTTATCAGGGTTATATTTTAGCCAGTATAATGGACAACCTCCCGTGCAATTTTCGCTACATCTACTTCTTTCGCATTTCTTACTTGGGAATTTATTTAATCTTTTTCTGAATTTACTTGCTTGTCTGTCTGGATCGTTATAATATTTTATAAACTCTTCTTTTGATATAATTCTGCCTTTTTGATATAAATTAAAATATGAAAAGCCAGTTAAATGTGTGCATGGTAAAATATCTCCATTATAATCTATAACAAAATTTTTTCCATGAACTAATTGGCAGGGTCCTCCTTTTGCTATACTCTCTTTTTTTAGATCTTCCCTGTTGCTATCTGAGAAGAAACATAATGGCATTGGGGTTACTAATCTAACTTTTCTTCCAAGTACTCTTGAAACTTCATAAGCCCTTTCAAACGATTTCACGGCTAATCTCGGATTTATGAGATATCTATTGTTACCTTCTTGAGACACGCAAACTCCACATATATTAAATGTTATAGTATTCAGGGGATAATTTTTTAATAGATGAATTATGTTCTCTAAATCATTACTATTTTTTTCGCTTATTACTGTATTTGTTGAGACGTTCATGCCCAAACTTATACAGTTTTCTAAACCACTTAATGTTTCTTTATAACTCCCTTTTATTTGAGTAGTTTCATCATGCAATTCTGCTGTGGATCCTTCAATACCTATGGAAATTGAACCAAGCCCAGCTCTTTTAAGATTCTCTAAAAACCTTTTTTGAATCAGTCTCCGACCATTACTGACAATTCCGGTTTGGATATCTTTGCTGTTTAAAACTCCAATAACTCTTGTTATTTCTGGATAAATTGTTGGTTCCCCTCCAATAAGAATAATTCTTTTAACTTGTAATTGGCTTAGTAAATGTGCTGTTTTTTCTAGCATTCCTACATTAAACTGTTTATTTCGATTTTTGTGACAATTTGATGCTGCATAACACCAAACACATCTATTATTGCAATTATATGTTAAGGATAGCCAGGCTATATTAAAATTTTGAATCATAAAACAAAATTAATGGTTGATTTATTCAATCATTACCACATTCATTGCAGTCAGTGCATACGCAATCAGAGCAATCACCGGAATAGCAATCACAATCGTCACTCATATAAGTCTCTCTTTGCAAGTAACCAGAACTGCTGTTATTTGGTATTGCTGAACCTTTCAAAGCAATTGAATTTGCAATGTCAGTTAAACTTTTCATTTATCCTCCAGTTTAATTTATTTGTTTATTTTGAAATCAAACTTTTAATTAATATTTCAACTTTATTTTGGATTTCTTCTAATTGTGTTTTTATCTCTTTCTCAAGATAATTTTTGTTTGTTCCTTGCAGGTCTGATTTTGTTAATAACAATCTTGAAAGTAGCCTTCCCTTAGCCCGTTCAACATCTTCAATCATAATTTTTAATAATCATAAAACTATAAATAGTTTTGTTGTTGCGCAACAAAACGACAGATTTAAAAATTCTAATGGTTTTGATATATGATGGAAGATAAAACCAAAATTTTAAGGACTCTTGGGCTAACAAATGGAGAGATAATTGTTTATATTTCCCTTCTTCATAAAGGAGCCAAAACAGCAAGTCAACTCTCAAAGGAAACAAATCTTAATAGATCCAATTTATATAGAATTTTAGAGAGGCTTATTGACAAGAAACTTGTTTTTTCTTCAATAATTGAAAAAATAAGATACTTTTCTGTTACGAGACCTGAAAGAATAAATGAACTCTTCAATAAGAAAATTTCCAGTTTAAAAGAAAAGCAAAAAGAAGTTCAAAATTTTGTTAAAGAAGCAGACAAAATATCTGAAATAGAAACCCCCCATTCCGAGTTTGCTGTTGAAGTTCACGAAGGTATTAATGAAATAAAAGAAGTTTTGGGAAATGTTCTGAATCTTAAAAGAGGAGAGATAATTTATGCTATAGGAAAAGAAGGTGTTTTGTCAGAATACCCGGGAATTAAATATTGGATTGACACTTTATTTAAAAAGAGAATTGAGAAAAAAATAAAATTTTTAGCGGTTTATAATTTACATAATAAAGCCAGGAAAGCAAAATCAAAAAATACTGAAGTTAGATATGCAAATTTGTCAGAGATTGGAGATATTGAAATCACTTTTTATAAGAGTACTTTATTAATCTATGTTATGACAAAAGAAAAACCGAGGGTTATCTTTATTAAGAGCAAGGAGATAGTTATGGCAATGTTGAGTTATTTTAAATTTTTGTGGAGTAAAGCTAAAGAAATGTGACGGAGCTCGTGGCGAGCACTTGGCTGTAGACCATGAAGAGGGGGTTCGATTCCCCCCCGTCGCTTTATATTTAAAATGAAACAATTTTCACAAATCAAGCAAGACATACTGAGAAGAAAAGACAAGTCAGATATAGGAGAAATTGACAGCAAGATAAGAGGATTATGTCAGAAGATAAACAAGAATAAAAATTATTATACAACTTCATCTTGTGCAGGAAGAATTATTTTAATTAAAAATCTTGAGAAAAAAGTGAAAAATGTTTTTTTGTTCAAAACTCACGAGAAAATTTCTTTTTTGCAGATGAAAAAAGAGCTTGAGAAAGCAAGAAAATCAAAAAATGTTTATTTTAAGCAGGAAACATGCATCCTGCATGTTGCTTGTTCTGATTTAAATTCTGCGCAAATTTTGCTGGATAAGGCAAAATTTGCCGGTTGGAAGAGAAGCGGGATAATGGCTACAAGAAAAAGATTTGTTCTTGAATTAATGAGCACTGAGAAGCTTGAACTGCCTGCAATTGCCAACGAGAAAATTCTTATTGATGATAATTTTCTGAAAATTCTTGTTAAAGAGGCAAATTCTCGGCTTGAGAGAGTTTGGGAGAAGATTGATAAGCTTGAAAAATTAATATAAAACTACTTTTTCTTTTTCAAATTGCTGAAAATTCCACAAACTCCTGCGAGTGTTAATATCCCTGAGCCAAATCCTATGCTTCCAGAAATTACTCTTTCTATTTTTCCTGCATCATAATCTTCAACAGCTTTTTTTATTTCTGGATTGTCTAGATATGTTTTCTGCTCTTGCATTATCCTTTTATATTTGTCAAGAACTTCTGGGTGTTCTGCTAAAAAGTCAATATTAACATTTCCGTATCTCCAGTACATAATTTTGGCTTCTTCAGCTAATTCTTCTACTCTTGCAGGAACTATTTGAGAATATGTCCTTTGTCTCTCAAAAGCATGATTCATAAAACTCACACTCCCAGCTAAACCTAAAATCCCTGCTAATGTTAGTGATAATGCAGTTATTTTTTTCATTTTTTATCTTCCTCTAATTTGATTATATTTTTGAGTGTAGCATTCAATTATTTCTCTTTCTTCTTTTCTTCCCATTAGGTAAAGGGGAATACCTATAATCGATGCCAATAATGGACAGCCCATAATAAATGCTGTAGGAGCATCAGGAAGATTATGTAAATGATTTGAATGATTGAAATAATCTATAGACATTATTATTGATGCTGCTATGATAGGTAATCCGCATATTATTGAGATAGCAGAGGTGGCGCAAGAATTAGCCTCAAAATATCCTCTGACTTGTTCTGGGGCAGGAATGTTTCCATTATTTTCTCTGAGAATGTTATTTACATATCCCTCTATTCTTCCCTGCTTTCTTTCTCTTAATTTTTTTAATAAGTTCATTTTTTCCTCCTAATAGGAACCCCTATCCAGTACTCAGTTCCGCCGCCACTTGTACTTCCCAAATTACCCCAAACCGCTCCCGGGACTGGTTGAAAATGAATTATTGCTTCTAAACCCTCAAGATCTGTTAATGAATCCCCAACAACAGGCACATTTTCTACTAATGTATATGGAAGGTGACGAGTACCACCAAGATAACGATATATTCTAGAATAATATATTTTAATGAACTGATTGCTTCCTCCATTTGGAATAAACTCGCATTCGTATCCTGCAAGTTCTTCATATTCAGATTTGGTTCCTGGAAAAAACTTTGTACTTTTTAATAATGGTGTAGCCTTTTGAGAATTCTTCTCAGTTAACCTTATTTCTTCTTGTTGTTTATGGTAATCTGCTACGTTTCTCTCTACCTCTGCCTTTCTCTCTTTAGCTTCCTCTACTTTTCTTTTTCTTCTTTCCACAAAATATTTTATTAGTTTCATTTTCTTATTATTTGTTTTAATTACTATCAAGTTGTCCTATAGCAATATTTATATATAGGTAGTCATATATTATGACTACTATGGAACTATCAGAATTGATGAAACTTGGATTTAATAGGAATGAAGCAAGAGTTTATCTTGCTCTTGTCAAATTTGGAAAAGCAGATGCAAGAATGATTATTAAAGAAACAAAGTTCCACAAGAATATTGTTTATGATAATCTTGACAAGCTTATTGACAAGGGATTAGTGGGCTTTATTATCGAGGGAAAAAAGAGAAGATTTCAAATAGCATCTTCCAACTCTCTTGTCAAGTTTTTTGAAGATGAAGAAAAAGAGCTTGAAGAGAAAAAGAAATCTGCTGAACTAATAAGCAAAGAAATAAACAAAATTGCAAAACATCTTCCTGAAAAGCAGGAAGCGAGCATTTTTAGGGGGATTAAAGGAATTAGGGCATTTTATAATGAAACTTTGAAAGGAGAAGATTATGTTGTTTTTGGCGCTCCTCAAGAATCAATAAGCATTATGGGGGAATTATTCTGGGAAAATTATAATCTTAAAAGAATTGAAAATAAATTAAGCGTGAGAATGATATTTAATCCTTCAATAAGATATCATGGAAAAAAATTAGTTAATAAACACACAAAAATAAAATATTTTGAAGGAGATTTTGAGCCATCGACTGAAACGCATATACAGGGAAATAAGGTTGGAATTATTGTATGGGGTGAGAGTCCTGTTCTTTTTTTGATAGAAGATAAAAAAGTTGCAGAATCTTATTTAAAATTCTTCGAGAAAATGTGGAAATCTGCAAAAAAATAATTTTGAAGATAAGAAAATTATGCCAGAAAATTAATAAATTAGCCCATAACACCTTATTAGCTTAATTGTAACTTAATAATTGATAAATTAATTAAAATATATTGAGTTATGACATATAATTTTGTTTTATGTTTTGGAGGGGAGATTAAAATTAAAAGCAAAAAAATGAAAATAGGAAAAATAATAATGACAATCACACTAATAATTGGGATTATTGAGCAAACAATTTAGAAATACTTATAAATTAAGAAGATTAGTATAAGTTATGAAAAAAGAGTTAAAAGGAAGCGAGACAGAGAAGAACTTATTGAAAGCATTTGCTGGAGAGTCGCAAGCAAGAAACAGATATACTTATTTTGCAAACGTGGCAAAGAAAGAAGGATATGAACAAATTTCTTCGATTTTCTTAGAAACAGCTGAAAATGAGAAAGAGCATGCTAAAGTTTTCTTCCAATATCTTGAGGGAGGAGATTGCGAGATTGATGCAATTTTTCCTGCAGGAAAAATTGGGACAACTGCTGAAAATTTACTTGAATCTGCTAATGGAGAGAAAGAAGAACACTCGAAGATATATCCTGAGTTTGAAAAAATTGCAAGAAAAGAGGGATTTTCTGAAATTGCTTCAAGTTTTAAGGAAATTGCTGAAGTTGAAGAGCAGCATGAAAAAAGATATCGCAAGTTACTTGAAAATGTGAAAAATAATTCTGTTTTTAAAAGAAACTCACAAGTGAGATGGAAATGCAGAAACTGCGGATATGTCCATGAAGGAAAAGAAGCTCCTCTTGTATGCCCGGCATGCAAGCATCCACAGGCTTTTTATGAATTATTATGCGAAAATTATTAAATTTAATATTGTTAATTGGTTGCAATCTAAATTTTTTATTATTGTGACATTAACTTGTGTAAAATTTTCCAAAAATATGTGAAAAATCTGAAAAATATTACCACTTTAGCATAATTTTCAATTAAAGAAAAGTTTATAAAGAAGCAGTGTTTCTATATTTTAATTAATTTAACCGGCAAGTTAAATTAACCCTAATTTAATTGGTGTAAAGAGAGGTGAATCTCTTTTTTCTCAGTTGTGTCTATATTCTGAGATAAATATAAAATATAAATCAAGTATTTAAACCTTTTGGTAACTTGAGAAAACTAATAACTGAAAGGAGGATGAGAAAAAGAGAAAATGGTTTTAGATTTTGCAAAAGAGGCAATTCAGAATGCAGCAACACACAGCATAAATTTTGATGAATTGAAAGCTGGAAAAGCTAACATCAAGGTTTTTGGATGCGGAGGAGCAGGAAGCAACATGGTTACGTGGCTTTTCAACAAAGGAATAAATGGAGCGACAGTTTATGGATTGAATACAGACGCACTTCATCTTTCAATCACAAAAGCTGACGAGAAAATCCTTATTGGAAAGGAGTTGACAAGAGGACTGGGAGCAGGAGGCTATCCTCAGAAAGGAAGAGAAGCAGCAAAAGAGTCTATTTCTGAAATCAAGAAAGCGGTTTCAGCAGCAGATATGATTTTTGTGCTTGCAGGAATGGGTGGAGGAACAGGAACCGGTGCTGCCCCGGTTGTATCACAGCTTGCAAAAGAGACAGGAGCTGTTGTTATTGGAGTTGTGACAATGCCATGGGACTGCGAGAAAGCTAGAATTGATAAAGCTGAATTTGGCTTGCAGGAATTAAGAGATATGACAGACACTGTTATTGTAATTGACAATAATAGACTGACTGATATTGCTGGAAATCTGCCTATTGAGCAGGCTTTTGCTGTTGCCAATGAACTAGTCAGTACAATGATTAAAGGAATTGTGGAAACAATTACCTTGCCTTCATTGATTAATCTTGACTATGCAGATGTCGCTGCTATTATGAAAAACGGCGATGTTGCAGTTATTGGAATAGGAGAAAGCGATACTGCAAATAGAGTAGAAGAAGCAGTCAGGCAGGCGTTGACACATCCTTTGCTTGATGTGGACTACAGAGGAGCTACAGGGGCTCTTGTTCACATTATCGGCGGGCCTGATTTGAAGCTTGAAGAATTTAGCAATATTGGGCATCTTGTTACAGAGAACTTGAGCCCCGAAGCCCAGGTAATTATTGGAGCAAGAATTAACAAGGAATTCCAGGGAAAAGTCAGAGTTATTACAATAATGACTGGAGTTAAGTCTCCATATATCCTTGGAAAGCCAAAGTTTGAGTCAGCAGCTCCAACTCCAGAAATATCTGAGTTAGGAATTGAAGTTTTTAGATAAATAAAGAGCTGGGCCTTGGTTTTTTTATCAGGGGCAGGAAACTGCCCCTTTCTTTTTTATTTTTTCTGATTTATGTTTTTTGATGTTGCTCTTTAAATCAAAAAACTTATAACTTCTAATTCTGTATAAAATTATGGAAGAAAAAGAGAAAGTATCTATTTTTATTGATGGAAATAATCTTTATCACAGCTTAAATAGAATTAATGCAGGAAAAATTGACTATGAAAAACTAGTTAAAGAACTTACTAAAGAAAGGATACTCGTGGTTGCTTTTTATTACATTGCCCCTCTTGATATAACTTCTGATGAAGCAAAATACTGGAAACATCAGAAATTTTTGGCTGAACTAGAAAAGATACCTAAATTTAAGATTGTATTATGCACTTTAAGAAAATATCAAAAACCTGATGGAACTTTTGGCTTTGAAGTGAAAGGAGATGATATTTATTTAGCTAATGATATGCTTGCTGGCGCATATGAAAATCTTTATGATACTGCAATATTAGTTTCTGGAGATGAAGATTTTATTCCAGTAGTAAATACATTAAAAAAATTAGGCAAGAAAGTCGAAAATCTCTATTTTACATCAAGTTCTTCCAAAAATTTAAGAAAAACCTGCACCAGCTATCTTAACATAAGAAATATTCTAGATAAAATAAAACTTGAAGAATGAATATAAGTCCGGTATTGCCCGAAGACCATACCGGGAAAGTTATTAATATTAATATATATTCAGACTTTAAAAAACCTTCGATTTTTTATGTTTGTTTATTATAAATAATTTTCAACAAGCGAGACTATAAGTTCTGCGAGCTTGGTGAAAGAAGAGCGCGACTTGAATTCACGATAATCAAATGGCTTGCTTTGTTTTAATCCTGAATTAAAAAATTTTCTTAATTCTGAAATTATTTTTTTGTTTTTTCCAAGAAGATTTATTTCATACTGATGAATTAATGCGCGGTAATCAAGATTTGACGAGCCGAGAATAAAAAATTTATCATCTATAATCAGGAGTTTTGAGTGAAGATTTCTTGGAAGATAATAATATATTTTAATTCCTTTCATATAAAGCCTTCCAAGATATCTGTTTCTTATTATATCAAGTATTCCCAAGTCAGATTTGCACGGAATAAGAAGTTTTACTTGAACACCTTTTTCAACTGCTCTTGAAAGAGCTTTTCTTATTGTTATCGGCGGGACAAAATAAGGAGTTTCTATCAGAATTTCCTTTTTTGCGCTTCTTATTAATTTTATATATCTGTCTGCTGTAATCATTTTTGCATCAGAGGGAATATCCTGAATTATTTCAAATCCTTTATGCAAAATTAAGTTAATTTTCTTTCTTGTTATTTTTCCTGCAAGTCTCCAGTGAGCTGCAAACGAGATTACAAAATCTCCGGAAATATCCCCTTCAAGCCTCAGAACAAGTTCTCTCCAGTCTAAACAAGCTGAAGTGATGTTAACTGAGCCGATGTAAGAAATTTTTCTGTCAATTATTAATAATTTTCTGTGATTTCTCTCATGATTCTGCCCAAACCACCTTACAGCGTATCTTATTTCCTTGAAAAACCGCACTTTTCCTCCTGCTTTTCTCAAATTTCTGAAATAATTTTTATCTGCTCCTAATGTCAAGCCGAGGGCATTTTTAATTCCGATAGTTTTATGAAGAAATGTCCGCGCGCTTCCAGAGCCAAGAGCATCAATCAAAACAAAAACTTTTACACCCTGTCTTGCTTTTTTCTCAAGCGCCTTGAGAAAAAGATTTCCAATTTTGTCATTTTCATAAATATATGTCTCGAGATAAATGCTTTTTTGTGCATACCTGATATCTTCAAGCATGTTTTTGAAGATTTCTTTGGGCTTTGACAGAACTTTGAAATTTTTCATATACTAGCAAGAAAATTATTATAATTAAACATTTTGTTTTAGAATTATCCAAAAAGCCAGAATTAAATTGCTTCTGGCTTTTTCCACGGTTTCATGTATTTTTCTTTCCACTTGTTGAAAAATAAAATTGCGCTCAAATCTGTTTTTTTTCTCTGCTTTCCTGCTTTTGGCATCTCATAGCCTATTGGAAGAACAGCTTCGACATCAACATTATCTGGAATTACAAGGACTTGCTTAATCATGCTGTCAACAAATGCTCCTGTCCAGCAACTAGCTAATCCTAAATCTGTAATTTTCAGAAGAAAATTTTCTATACTTGCACCTGCCTGCTGTCTTGCATACATTTTTCCTCTGTCTCCATAACTTCTTACTGCCTGGGCTGAATCAGAGCATACAACAACAAGATAGTTTGCTTGAGAGATAAAATCCTGCTGGCACGCTTCTGCAATTTTGTTTATCTTTTCTGCATCACTTACAAGAACAAATCTCAATGTTGGAATATTTCCTGCTAAAGGAGCTGAATTTGCCGCCCCAATTGCCTCAAGAATATCATCATATTTTGGCTTTTTGCTTGTAAATCTTCTTACACTGTGTCTTTCTTTTATTGCCTTGTTGAGTTCCATGTTCTTATTATAATTTTGCAGTATAAAAATCTTTTTAAATCTTATATCTTAGCTTGATTATGCAAAACGGCATTCTTGGGGATTTTGATTATCCATATATTGCTTCAAGATTTGAAAGAGCCAGGAAGCATAAATGGATTGAAAGATATGTTTCTGGAATTTCTGTTTCTGGAATTGAAAACTTGAGAGCATTGAAAGGAAGGCATTTTGTCTGTTTCTCAAGCCACAGAAGCCATTTTGATTATATTGGCTTGGCTTATTTGTTTTTGCAGCAGCTTGAAATTGGAGATTTTCCGAGATTTATTGCTGGAAAAAATCTCGATTCTAGGATACTTGCTTTGCTTGGTTTGGATTTCAGCAGAGTTGGGGCATTTTTTGTTGACAGGGAGAGAATTGCATCAAGTCCCCGGGAAAAAAAAAGAAAATATCTTGACAAGGTTGACAGACTTACAATTGACGCACTTCATCAAGGGCAGAATTTTGTTGATTTTTTTGAAGGAGGGAGAAATTATGGCAATTCATTCCGGGCTAAGACAGGATTTATGAGAAGCCTTGTTGATGCAGCCAACAATATGTTTATACAAATAAATCCACATGTTATATGCTGTGGTGTTGATTATGACAGAGTTATTGAAGCAGAATTTTTTCCTTTTTTGAATTTTGCAAAAAGAAATTTCCGGGCTTTGTATTATGCTGCAGATGCTGCTGCTTTTCTTTACCGCCCGTTTTCAAGAACTGGAAGAGGGAGTATGCATGTTAGTTTCTCAGAGCCAAGAAGATTGAGCGAGATTGCAACCTCAAATCTTGCTGGTGAGCAGGTTTTGCAGCTTAGAGATTATGTTGTGCAAGAAGTTGCAGGATTAAGCAGATAGAAAAAAACGTCCCGGAGACAATGTAAAAAGTAACTTTTAAAAAGCAAATGTTGTTATCTTAATCGAGTCCCGGTAGCTCAGCAGGTTCGTTTTTCATTCGTATAGAAAAATGCTGTAAAGAGCAACTGACTGTTAATCAGTGGGTCAGAGGTTCGAGATGAAAATTTCAATTTTCACGAATTTCCTCTCCGGGACGCTTTTATTTTTATTTAATTTTTAATCCCAAATCTTCAGGATGATAAATCTTTTTCTGCTTCTCAAGATAAGAATAGACTGAGGATTGCTTGCTTCCGTGGATGATTTTTGTTATTGCATTTATGGCTTTTTTTATATCCTCTGCTCTTCCAATTATATAAACAATATTGGCATGAAGAACAATAAAGCAGTCTGACAATTCCTCAATCAAGTCAAGTGTTTTTCCATTTTTTCCTATTATTCTTGCCCGAACCTGGCTTAAATTTTTTCTTTTTGTGAGATTTTTTATCTGTATTTTTTCAAGAAGATAATCCTGTTCTTTTAAAGCGATAGAATTTTCTATTGAAAATCCGGCTTCAATTGCCTCAAGAATACAGCACGCAACATACTCATCTATTTCGCTTCCTTTAATCTCTATTTTTTTCCCTTTTCCAGTAATTTTTACATCAAGATTTTTTTCTATCTTTTTCCTTTCTCTCAGAATTTTTCCTGCATTTTCTAGGACTAGTATTTTCATGTTATATCAAGTTAATTGAAGCTTTTAATATTTATCTTTATTAGCGTTATCTTGGCTTTTTGGTTTATTTAATTATTATAACTTTAGAATAATGCTCATTTGTATTTGCATAATAAGAAGGAAATCAGAATTCAGAGATTTCCTTCAAATATCCCTTTCTTTGGAGCCACTGTACTTGGCTTGGATTATATTTGAATATGACATCTCCTTTATCATTGTCAAATTCCCAGGGCTCTACAATTACAATATCTCCTTCTCTTAACCATAATTTTTTCTTTAATCTTCCCGGCACTCTGCAGTTTCTTGCTTTTCCATCCAGGCATTTTACAAGAATTCTTGATGCTCCCAATCTTTGCTCAAGAATTCCGAGAACTTCTTTTCCTCTCGGTAATCTTACACGAATAATTTCGCCGTTAGTATTTTGATTATTTTCCATGTTTAATGTTATTTTTGCTGGTTTTTAAAGTTATACTCTTAATTATTATTTCTTTATTAATTCAATCTAATAATTTATTTGATATTGAACATATTAATTAAGGCATTTGAAAATGATTTATTGCAATTAATAATAGAGTTAATTTTATATTTTATGATTATAACAAAACAAGGGCAAATGGAACTCCCTGAACACTCTTGATGCCTTCTTTGCTTATTATTCCTGCTTTTAATGCGCAATCGCATGATTTTTTTCCAATAATATTAAATGTTGCGTCTTCTTTTGCCAAATCTTTCATTATTTTAATCATCTCTTTTTCTTCTTTTATATCTCCTTTGTAAAAGCTTTCTCTTGCTTCAAGGATTTTTATTCCTTCTTCAAAACTTTTTCCAATTAAGTCAGAATCGCAAATTGCAACAATATCTCTGTATGCTTTGTGTATTTTTATGAACATGTTCTAGAATATAATCTGATATTTTTAAACTTTGAGATTGAAATCAAGTTAAGCTTATTCTTGCATCTCTATAATATTTTTCATATCTTGCTCTTTCTTCTCTTCTTCTCCTATTTGCTGCTTCTATCCTTTCTCTTGAAACTCCCCATTGATTATGATTATCTTGTTTTACTCGTTCATAGATATTATAAACACAATCACATAATTTTACTACTGGATGATTTGTGTCCCCTCTTTCATAAAGAGCAGCAATATACATCGCTCCAACAAAAATAGGAACTGTTAGTGGAATTATAATATAACTTATAGCATCTAGAACTCCTTCTGATAATTTTTCTAATTTGCTTTGGATAATGCTTACTGCAATATTTCTGTTAAGATTGGCATCTCTTAATTGCATTGCTTCTTCAGCTGGATTTGAAAAGCCCGACATATCCAAAATAAGAATAAAGCTTCTTTTTAAACATTATTATACTAACAAAAAATAAGCAAAAAACAAAAAATTATTATTTCTTTCCCAGCATGCAGCAGACAGTTGTTCCGCACTTAGGGCATTTTCCCTTTGCCATTGCTGTGCCTCTCTTTGTCTTTGTTTCTTTTGCATCTTTCATTTCTACTTTCTGCTTGCACTTAACGCAATATCCTGTTGTCATTTTTCCTCCATTTTTTGATTTTGCTGTTTATTATCTATATATTATTTTATTTCTGGCTTTTAAATCTTCCTATTGGAAGATTTACTGTATTTTTTTATATATTCTTCAATTGCTTTTAATGTATATGGCTCAATTTCTGATATCGGAAGATTGTCTAAAGAGAACCATTTATATTCCTGCCCCTCAGAGTTTAATCTGATGTCAGTTGAATTTGTCCTGCATGCACAATCAATAAATATAAAATGCTTTTTTTTCCAGAATTCATCTCCAAAAACAAAATCTTGGATAACAATAAATTTTACATCATAAATATCCATTCCTGTTTCTTCTTTTACTTCTCTTTTTAATGCTTCCTCAATTGTTTCTCCAAGCTCAACATGCCCTCCTGGAATAACATATTTATTTTTCCATTTGTGAGACTTCATTAAAAACAGCTTTCCTTCTGGATTAAATATTAATGCTCCTGCTGTTGGCTCTGGAAATTGTTGCTTCATTTTACTGTATCTTAGCTCTCACGCTGTGCTTGGCTCCGCAAGCCAAACAGTGCAAGAACATAAACTCATCTTTTTTCTCGAGTTCTGTGTCTGGTTTTCCACATTCTCTACATAGAACAAATTCGGTTGCATACTCTTTTATTTTCTCGTTTATTCTTGATGAAGGGACTTTTTTTATCAAGACGAGCCTGTCTCCTTCAAGAGTTCCAGGAGAAGCTAACTCTCTCTGAAGAAATTTTGCAAGATGCTCGCATTTTCTTCTTAAATGATCACAAATCTGCCTGAAATTTGAGATTATTGTCTTGTTCCCCTCTATTATGCTTTCTGCCTTTGGTGTTTCAAATCTTTCTCCATTTGATTCAATTGGCTTGATTTTCTTATATGCTTCATCTAATAATTGTTCGTAATTTTCCATATTAAATTGAGAAATAAGCTGTTTTTAAAGCTTGTTAATATGCTGAATTTTGATAATATATTCCCTAGTGTTAAAGCTTTTATACTTGGTTTTCCTGGGTAATTTATGAGTTCACTTCCTAATCTGCTTGATGAAACACACTCGCAAATTAAAGATATGGGAAGAATAAGCATTCTTGCTGAAAAATGTCCTGTATGCAATGAAGGTGTTTCTTATGAGCTTTTTGGAAGAGGAAATCCTGTTTGCAATAATCCTGCCTGTGAGATGTATTGTCTGCCTGTAAATTTATCTGGATAAAAATATAAGGTGATTGATACATTTTTCAAGTAAAAAACTTTTAAACTCTAAATAATTAATAAAAATTAAAATACTAATTTAAATTGCGTGCAATTGTTAAATATTAATTAACTTGTAAATTAATTTATTGTAATTATAAGAATTATTAATAGTATTTTATTAAAATTTAGTAGTATTTGTACTAATCACCAAATATAAACTAG